>JGI24707J26582_10001392_pt1 | contig 19010 bp, 19 predicted proteins | sample BioPla1DNA1_FD_26582 | JGI IMG/M metagenome (IMG submission 26582)
GGTGCAAGATGGTCAAGCGTCGCAGCTTATCTGCCGTTATTTTCAATGGCTGGGGTGCTTACATTCCTTAAAAATGCGAAAAAGCATTGGCTTAAGGTTTTACTGCCACTTTGCTTTTTATTTATGCTGATACCGGGATTTAATTCAATGTTCAGCCTTTTTAACGACAATTACTACACAAGATGGCTGTATATGCCTGTTTTATTGTGCTGTCTTGCTACTGTGCTTGCGCTTGAAAGAAAGGACTATGACTTAAAATACGGCTTAAAATGGTGTACCTTTGCTGTTGTCTTAATCTCCCTTGTTACTATTCTCCCCTCAAAGGAGGAAAAGGAAATTGTCCTTGATGATGGCACAAAATCAAAATCAACCGTTGAAGTAATTGGTCAGCTTGTAAATGAAGCACCTGCTGTCTACATATCCATTGCTGTGGCAATTGGTATGATTATTGCTTGTTATATACTAATTAAAAAGAGAAAGAAAAACCCTTTTAATAAGCAGTTTATATCAACAGCAACTTCCTTTACACTTATCGCTTGCGTCATTTCAAGTGGATATACAATAATTTATGGAAGAGCAATAGGACCATATAATGATGAATATTCATCTGCTCTCTATGCTGATTTAGAATTTGAAGATGAAGAATTTTTCAGAGTTGAAGCAATTGGTGATACTAATAATGCAAATATGTTTTGGGATTTATACGGGTTTAGGAGTTTTCATAGCCTTGTTCCTAAAGGCACCTTTGATATGTATGATTTAGTGGGCTTTGATAGGTCTGTAAATTCAGATTCCGATACTATTGATTATATGGAATTACGCTCGCTTTCATCACTAAAATACGTTGTAGTAAGCGACTTAAAGCTTAAATATGCAGATAATAAAAAAGTTATTGACAATCTGAAGGGCTTTGAAAAGGTTGATTATCAAAATGGATATACCATTTTCGAGAACAAAAACTTTGTTCCTATGGGATTTTCATATGATTATTACCTAGATATTGATACTTTTACCAAAAAGACAAACACTCAAAAGGATAATCTTTTGCTAAAAGGNGCATATATTCCCTTGGATTTACAAGAAAAGTACTCTGATATTTTAAANCCATTGCATAAATCACAGTATTCAAATATATCCGATATAGCTACATCTGCTGATACTGCAAATCTTAGAGAAAATAAAGTCGAAAGCTTTAACGTTGGAAAAAACAGCTTTACTGCTACAACAAATTATGATTCAGATAGGCTAGTTGTTTTCACCATACCCTATGATAGTGGGTGGAAGGCAAAAATNAACGGTGAGGATGCTGAAATAGACGTTATAAACGGTGGTTTCATTGGTATACGTGTTCCGAAAGGGCAGAATACGCTTGAATTTTCATATGTATCACCGGGCTTTTGGATAGGATTAATTTCAACAGGTGCAGGGCTAATTATCCTACTAATATATATACTTATATGGAAAGCTACAAGAAAACAAAAGCCTAATAAGTATGCCCACCTATATGACAGAGATATTATGCGCAAGGTTCATGCACACGACTCATATATAAAACAAATGAGTAAATATATTTATTCATCTAAGGATAAAAGTGACTTTTTACCTTTAAGTGAGATTGATGAAAAGGTAAACTGGAATGAAATTAATGAAAAAATCCAAAATACCTTCGAAGAAAACGGCTTTACTTTTGAAGATAAAATGGAACAAGCACAGAAAATTATTGATGAAATAAATAAAAAGGAAGATAGTAATGAATGAATTTGAAAATTTAACCGAAACTACTTTAAAGGAAAATACTGTTTTTGATGGCATCGTAGTCAAGCTTAATGTAGATGATGTTTTACTTCCTAATGGAAAAAAAGACACCCGTGAAAGGATTGTTCATCCTGGAGGGGTGGGGATTATTGCTATAACCGATGATAATGATATTTTAATGGTAAGACAGTATAGATATGGCGTACAAAAGCTGCTGCTTGAAATTCCGGCAGGTAAGCTTGAATACGGTGAAGAACCTTTAGAATGTGGAAAAAGAGAGCTTTTAGAGGAAACTGGATATATTGCCGAAAGCTATACTTATTTAGGTGGATTTTGTCCTACTCCTGCATATTGTGGTGAAATTACACATATTTATTTAGCACAAAATTTAAGCTTTAAAGGACAAAAGCTTGATAAAGATGAATTTTTGCAGGTAGAGAAAGTTTCGCTGGAAAAAGCTGTTAAGCTAGCATTAGAAAACAAGCTTGAAGATGGAAAAACACAAATTGCAGTGCTTAAAACAAAGCTTTTATTAAATAAATAAGCTGAGTGTTTTCACTCAGCTGAGTTTATGATGTTAAGACAAGAATATTATTCGGCTTCTGCCTCGTTTTGCAGCCTAATATATTCCTCATAATAATCAATAATCTGTGTTTCTATTTCCTTTCGAAATTCTTGGCTGATAGGGTGAACAATATCTCTGAATACTCCATTTTCTTCCTTGCGGCTTGGCATTGCAACAAACATTCTTTCATCACCCTGAACTATCTTAATATCATGTATTGCGATAGCTTCATCAATTGTAATTGATACAATTGCCCTTAATCTGCCTTCGTTCATAGTTTTTCTAATTTTAATATCACTTATGTCCATAAAATACCTTCCTGTTTTNAAAATTTNTATATATATAAATATATATTTCACATTAAATAATATAATATACAAGTAATTCCAAACTTATCTTNTTGAAAGGAGATTACTTTGGAAAAATATCTAGATAATAAACACCATGTTCATTTCATTGGTATAGGTGGCAGTGGTATGTATCCACTAGCTCAAATATTGCATAAAAAAGGTTATTATATCACCGGTTCCGATAATAATGAAACCTCAACACTTGATGCAATAAGGAAAATGGGTATCAAAGTGTATTTTGGTCAACGTGCTGAAAATATTGATGGTGCCGATTTAATTGTCCATACAGCTGCTATTATGGAGGATAACCCCGAGCTTATTGCAGCGAGAGAAAGTGGTGTCACTACAATAGAAAGAAAATATCTTCTTGGTGAAATAACCTCTTGGTTTGAAAATTGCATAGGCGTATGCGGCACTCACGGAAAAACAACTGCAACCTCTATGCTGACTCATATTTTCCTAGGTGATAATTCCGATATATCTGCTTTTATCGGAGGAAAATTAAAGGCAATTTCAGGCAGTGCAAAGCTTGGAACAAATAATACCATGGTATGTGAGGCTTGCGAATTTTCTAATACTTTTCTTGAAATGCAATGCTCAAGTGCTGTTGTACTTAATATAGACGCAGACCATCTTAATTTCTTTAAAACTATGGATAATCTTAAAGCGGCCTTTACTAAGTTTTGCGATAAAGCTAGTGATTTAATTGTTTACAATGGTGATGACAAAAACACCATTGAGGCAGTTAGCAAAACTATTTCTACTGCCAGAAAAATCACCTTTGGATTTGATAAAAGCAATGATTTCTATGCCGAAGATATAAAAAAGCTTTCAGATTTTAAAACAAGCTTTGTCTTGAAAAGCAAAACAGGTATTAGCGAGGAATTAGTTATCTGTGTCCCAGGTAAGCATAATGTGCTTAACGCTGTTGCTGTAAGTGCTATTGCCCTTTCACAAAAAAATCCTGTAAAAATTGAAGGATTAAAAAAAGGATTGTATGAATTTAAAGGTACGGCAAGACGATTCGAACTGCTTGATGAAATAAACAGTATCACGGTTGCTGATGATTATGCCCACCACCCTACTGAAATAGAGGCAACCTTAAAAACAGCCAAAAACATGAGTTTTAATAGAGTATGGGCTGTTCACCAACCCTTTACCTATTCAAGAACAGCTACCTTAATTGATGATTTTGCAAAAGTACTTTCAATCGCTGACAAAGTTGTTCTAACAGAAATTATGGGTAGCCGTGAAAAAAATACCTATAATATTTACAGTAAGGATTTAGCCGAAAAAATAGATGGTTGCACATGGTTTTCTACCTTTGACCAAGTAGCTGAATATGTTGCTGAAAATGCTATGCCAAATGATTTGATAATAACACTAGGCTGCGGAGACGTTTATAAAGTAGCAATCAAGATTATTGAATTATTGAAAAAATCAAAATCTTAATTCTAATAAATATTATCATTATCACTATTTTTTTTCAGTAACCTTGACACATTTTCGAGATAAATTTAGAATTCAGCTTTGAAAGATTGCTTAGAACAAAAAAGCTTTAGCAAAAATGCTAAAGCTTTTTTATGTATAATTTTTTATAGTTCCTTAACCCATAAGCCATGAAGATTACAATATTCAAAAACTGCAACAGCCCTATCGTCAATGAGCTTGAATTTTGCAACAGGCTTATCACCCGGCTTAAAATTCTTCCTTTGTCCACCCTTTTCAGTTTGAACATAAACCCATTCAATATAATGCTTTTCTTCCATAGGATGCTCAACACTTCCTACTGTAACAGTAATGGTGTCGCCATCTATTTCTACGACGGGAACATGTTTTTCAGTAGCTGCATCGGTAGAATTAGCTTTTAAAGGCTTTAAACCAGCAATCTCACCATTTACTTTTACTGCACCGACAATGCTCTTATCCTCAGCAATTAAAAATTTTGTTTTTTCACTCATATGCCTAAATCCTTTCTGTCAAAAGCATAGCTCTGACTATTGTGATGCTTTAATAGACTGATTTTATATTTATATATATTTTAGCCTATTAAATATACCACAAACTTCTTTTCAAAAATGTTTTCAATAATATTATATAATAACAACAATGTTTTGTCAATATATATGAAAGAATTTATTTATTTTATACTAGAAAATAATACTAGTTACTAAATTTGTTTAGTAAAAATATCCCAGATGATTAAATTTCATTTGTAAAAACTGCCCTGTTTTTATAAGAAAAAAACTATAAATTCATTAAAATATTATAATATTTTATAAAATCATTTTTTTAGTTGAAATTTATATAAAATTATTGTATAATCTAAATAGTAACAGTTAGATATAAATAACTGTAATTTCGTTAATAATTAAATACGGAGGTTTTGCCATGTACTCAGATTTGATGGACAGCATTGGATTTCTCAAAAAGTATGATGAGGATATTTCCAATGCTGTTAATGATGAGCTGAAGCGTCAACAACGCAATCTTGAGCTTATCGCCAGTGAAAACATAGTTACACCCGCTGTTATGGCGGCTCTTGGTACTGTACTGACAAACAAATATGCAGAGGGTTATCCTCAAAAGCGTTACTACGGTGGATGCGAGGCAGTCGATGTTGTAGAAACTATCGCTATTGAAAGAGCAAAAAAGCTTTTTGGTGCAAAATTTGCTAATGTTCAGGCACATTCAGGAGCTCAGGCTAATACAGCGGTTTATTTTGCTTTATTAAATCCAGGTGATACTGTGCTTGGTATGAGTCTTGCACATGGTGGACATTTAACACATGGTTCACCTGTGAATATTTCTGGTAAATACTACAATTTTATTCCATATGGTCTTGATGAGCAAACAGAAAGAATAAACTATGACAGCCTTGAAAAGTTAGCTAAGGAGCATAAGCCTAAGATGATTGTTGCAGGTGCTAGTGCATATCCTAGAGCAATTGATTTTGAAAGAATCTCAATGATTGCAAAAAGCGTTGGTGCTTTGTTTATGGTGGATATGGCTCATATTGCCGGACTTGTGGCAGCTGATTTGCACCAAAACCCTGTTCCCTATGCTGATATAGTTACCACCACTACTCATAAGACATTGCGTGGTCCTCGAGGCGGATTAATTTTAACAAACGATGAGGAAATAGCAAAGAAGATTAACAAGGCAATTTTCCCAGGTATTCAAGGCGGTCCTTTAATGCACGTTATTGCTGCTAAGGCAGTTAGCTTTAAAGAGGCACTCGACCCTAGCTTTAAGGACTATGCAAAGCAAGTCATAATTAATGCAAAGGCACTAGCTAAGGGCTTGCTTGATAGAGGGTTTAACCTTGTTACAAAGGGTACTGATAATCATCTCATGCTTGTTGATTTACAGCCGTTTAATATTACGGGAAAAGAGCTTGAGCATCGCCTTGATGAAGTATATATCACAGTGAATAAAAACGCTATTCCTAATGACCCTCAAAGTCCGTTTGTCACCTCCGGTATAAGAATTGGCACACCTGCTGTAACGACAAGAGGACTTATTGAAGAAGATATGGATATTATTGCAGAATGNATTTATCTTNCAGCTAAGGATTTTGAAAATTCCAAAGATAAAATCAAAACTGAGGTTACAAAAATTTGCGATAAATATCCATTGTATAAATAAGTTAAAAATTTAAAAATAGAAAAAATATTATTAAAAGGAAGTATGAAATGACTGCTAAAGCCACCGATGTTCTTTTTAATCAGAGCAAGAGCGTTGCACCTCTCGGTATTATTTCTATGAAGGGTACTGAAGAGCTTGCCGCAAAAATTAATGAATATTTAATGTGTTGGACCACTCCATCTGAATATCCCGATGGAACTTATCTAATTGAAAATGAATGTCCTCGTTTTCAATCAGGTGATGGTAAAGGGATAATCAAGCAAACTATCAGGGGTGATGATTTATTTATCCTTGTTGATGTGGGAAATTATAATTGTACCTACAAAATGTTTGGCAGAGATAATTGTATGTCGCCCGACGACCACTACCAAGATTTAAAAAGGTTGATTCAAGCTGCCGGCGGAAAGGCTCACCGTTTAAATGTAATTATGCCTATTTTATACGGTGGCAGACAGCACAGGAGAAACTATCGTGAATCACTTGACTGTGCAGTAGCTTTACAGGAGCTTCAGGCTATGGGTGTGGAAAATATTATTACCTTTGATGCACATGACCCAAGAGTATGCAATGCCATTCCTTTAATGGGCTTTGACAATGTAATTCCCGCATACCAAGTGCTTAAAAAAATGTTTAAAAATATTAATGACCTTGTTATTGATAAAGAGCATTTTATGGTAATAAGCCCCGATGAAGGTGCTATGAACCGTAATTTATTCTACGCCTCCGTTCTTGAAGTAAGCCTCGGAATGTTCTATAAAAGACGTGATTATTCAAGAGTTGTAAACGGAAGAAATCCAATTGTCGCACATGAATATCTTGGCGACTCAGTAGCTGATAAGGACGTATTTATTGCTGATGATATTATATCCTCAGGTGAATCAATGCTTGATATAGCTTATGAGCTTAAAAAACGTAATGCAAAAAGAATTTTTCAGTACGCTACTTATCCTATCTTTACAAATGGATTGGAAAAATTTGACGAAGCATATGATAAGGGGATTTTAAGCGGTGTTTTCGGCACAAACCTTACCTATCGCACTCCCGAGCTTTTATCTAGAGAATGGTATCATGATGTCGATATTTCAAAATACATTGCATACTTTATCGCTGCTATTAATCATGATGTTTCAATAAGTAAGGTTATTGACCCACATGAAAGAATAAGGACTTTATTAAACAATCACAGATTAGGTTAAATGAGGTAAGTATGCCCTTAGCTGAATTAATTCGTCCCACTACGCTTGAACTAGTAGTGGGACAAACACATATTCTAGGCAAAAACAAGCCACTATCAAATATTATGAAATCAGGCACAATTCCAAATATGATTTTTTATGGGCCATCAGGTGTGGGAAAAACAACTGTTGCAAGCATTATTGCAAATAATACAAATATGTGCTTGCATAAGCTCAATGGCACTTCTGCCTCTACTGCTGACATTAAAAAAATCATATCAGAAATCAATACCTTTAATGGTTATAATGGGATTTTATTATATCTTGATGAAATTCAGTATTTAAATAAAAAGCAACAACAAAGCCTGCTTGAATATATAGAAACCGGTGAAATAACATTAATTGCATCTACAACGGAAAATCCGTATTTCTATATATATAATGCTATTTTATCTAGATGCACTGTTTTTGAATTTAAGCCTGTCTCCCCTGCCCAATTAATTCCTGCTGTTAAAAGAGGATTTGACTTAGCATTTAAGCAATATTCAAAAGAATTAGAAATAGACGAAAACGTTTTTGAAATAATCGCAAAAAATTGTGGCGGCGATGTAAGAAAAGCACTAAATTCAGTAGAAATGTGCGTTTTATCATGTGAAAAAAGAGTTGATACAGACTCGGCAAAGGCCTTTACACAAAAGAGCAATATGCGGTATGACAAAAATGGAGATGAACATTACGATGTTCTTTCAGCCTTGCAAAAGTCCATACGAGGCTCTGATGAAAATGCTGCCTTACATTATGCAGCAAGACTAATAGTAGCCGGCGATATTATATCACTATGCAGACGGTTGCTTGTAATTGCGTGTGAGGATATTGGACTAGCATATCCTAATGCTATCCCGATTATTAAGGCATGTGTTGATTCTGCCTTGCAGCTGGGCTTACCGGAAGCAAGGATTCCTTTAGCTGATGCTATTGTTTTGCTTTGCACTTCTCCTAAGTCAAATTCAGCTTATTTAGCTATGGATATGGCTATTGAAGATATTAAAAATGGCAATTTAGGAGAAATACCTCGCCATCTACAAAATAAGCATTTTGACGGTGAGGGAAATATAGAAAAAGGGCAGAATTATCTCTACCCTCATAACTATCCTAACCACTATGTAAAACAGCAATATCTCCCCAATACTTTAAAGGATAAAGTTTATTATAGCTTCGGTGATAACAAGCTAGAACAAGCTGCAAAAAAGTATCGTGAAAATATTAAAAAATCGTCTGAATAAGCTTATCTGCCTCTCTTGTTGAATATTGCCAGCAATCTATTCTACCTTCATTAATATAATACTTAAGCTTTCTATTAGTATAGCCAGTATCTGTATTATCCACAATAATCAGCTTGATTTTCATCTTTTCAGGAATAATTGCTTTTATAAAAACGCTTGTATGCTGATTTACTCTTATATTATCCCTCAATTCAGCAAGACCTGCAAGATTAGGTGCAAGCTCTACAAAAATGCCATAATCCTCTATCGAGCGTACAATTCCTGTCACTGTTTCACCTACATTAAATTCTGCGGCATTTTCTTCCCATGTACCTAAAAGCTCTTTATGGGAAAGGCAAATTCTATTTACTTCCTTGCATTTTACAACCGCATTTATATTTTGACCTACAAAAAATCTATCGCTAGGGTGAGAAATGCGTGAAACGGAAATTAAATCAATCGGTATTAGTGAGGGTATTCCGCACCCAATATCAACAAAACAGCCAAAATGCTCTAGATGGGTTACACGTGCCTTTATCACATCTCCATTTTGCAGTGATGAAATATATTGGTCAATACACATTTCCTGTGCTTTTCTGCGAGAAAGTAATACAGCATCTCTTCCACTTTCATCTTTTGTAAATCCTTGTGCAATAAAACATACGGGCTTATTAACACGGGAAATCAAAGCTATATCCTTAGTTTCACCGGTAGAAACTCCAATTGCACCTTCATTTTTAGGGATTATTCCCTTTATCCAGCCTAAATCTACAATTAAATTTTGGCTGACATCACAGACAATACAAGGTGCCTCTAAAACCTTTGATAAAGAAATGCTTTCCTGTAAAGCATGAATATTTTTGATGCTGTTAATATTATCCTGTGTATCTATCAATACACCTTCAGGGTAAAATGTTTGATAAATCCCCGATGAAAACTCTGACATTTTATACCTCCAATTTTATCACTCTCATAGTATTTTCTGTAATAATTATGTTAAGATTATAATAATTATGCTTAATAGAAAAAGTAATGAGTTAATTTAAAAATCTTCGGAAAATATATAACAAATGATTATACTAATTTGTTATATCATCGTATGATTTGTCAACTTAATTACGACATTTTTATCTTGACTTTAAAGGTATTATAAATATAATAAATGAGGTAAATACATGAGTCATATTGGTATAGTCATTCGTACTTTAAGAGAAAAACAGGGGCTAACTCGTCAAGATTTAGCGAAAAACATTTGCACTGAAAAATACGTATATCTTATTGAAAAGGGGGAGCGTACCCCATCAGCAGATATACTCAAATCATTTAATGCCGTGTTAAGAAAGAATTTGTTTTCTTACTTTGAATTTTTATGCTGCAAAAATCCTGTTGAAACTCATGATATTATAATGAAGATGCATACTTTTACTAGGAATAATAATTTTAAATCCTTAATTGAGTTTAATAATAAAATCAGAAATTATAATGATTTTCGAAGTCCCCCATGGAAATACTATATAATTTTAAATGATTTTGTAGAACAAATATTAGTTAAACATGAGTATAAAAAGGTTGTTTCAAATATAAAATCATTTTTAAAAACGGTACCTCAGAAATACATGGAAGATGAGTATATTATAAAAATTTATATTTTATTATCTACTTGTTATCAGCATAATAATAAAAATGATGAGGCAAAAATTTTACTTGATAAAGCTGAAGAAATTGTATTTAGAAAAAATCCACAGTATTTTAATGATAATGTTTTCATATCTGTCTTACTAAATAAAATGACATTTTGCCATTTTACAAATGATTTTGATAGTGCTATAAAAGCTGGTTTAAAGTTAATGTCCCTAATGGATCAGATGAGTACTTATCAACAATCAAGCTTTGCATATTATTATCTTGCATATGCATATTATAAAAAAGGTTGTATTGAAGAAGCTTTAGAATGGTTTGAAAAATGCTTATATGAACTTCTGCTCCATAAAGATGAAATTGCAGCATATTATATAAAAAACTATAATGGATTTAAAAATATGTTTCAAAATCAAAGGATTCCGGAGTTTTTACGGCAAAAGTTCGCAAACAAATATAAATTAATACAGTGGTGAATCCAGACTAATGACTACCCCAGCTTGAAATGATTAAGCGGGGGTATTCTATATATGAATACTATAAGTGTTTTACAAATTAGCGTACAAGACTTAATATGCTTTCTTTTCATTAATAATAACTGCTAACTTCCCTGACACCCAACTATTTCTTAAAACGTCCTATTTCTATATACAACACACACTATGAATGAGTAAATCACATAAAAACCTGCTAAGAAAAGTCAACCCCTTTTCAGCAGATTATGAAAATATTTTTTAATGATTGTGGTAAAAAAGAGCAAGACAAAAAGACCGAAAGAAAAACATTTTTTCGGTCTGATATGATTAATATAGTCCGCCACCCTTGACAGCTGCTAAAAAAGTGGTTGAAAAAATTTACCGATGGTGAAGAACTCAAAAATACGCCACTTTTTCCACATCGGTCAAACTAAGCTTACCACTTTTTTATCGTCGGTAAAGGGCAAGCCGCCTGCTGCGGTGGTGGTGTTTGCCTCAGCCTCGGAATCTAAAAATATGCCATTTTTGTATATACTTTTCACTCGTGCGTAATAAATCCTAAGGAATTTATTCAGTGCTGCAATTTTAGCAACCTTTTTTGCCTTTCCCTCAGATTCTTTTTTCAGCATATATAAATATACAGTGTTATCTTGCTCTGGTTTAACAATTTTTAGGCAGCGCATAGTTTCAAATCCAACTTTTCTGAGCAAAGATGAACCTCTTTTTGAAATTTTTCTTCGTCTGCCTGTAAAATTACCGGATTGATATGGAGGTGCATCGATTCCTGCATAAGCAATCAATGCACTTTCACTATGAAACCATCTTACATCTCCAATTTCGGCTATTAGCTTACAGGCAAGGATTTCTCCGACTCCGGACATACTTCTTACGGTATCATATTTGGGTAAAAGTCTTGCAATTTTCTGCATTTGTGTTAAAATAGTTTCAAGGGTCTGATTGATTTCTTTCAACACCCGAACAGCCTCTAATACTAGCATTTTTGTGGATGGAGCATTAGAGCGTAAAGTTGGGATACCCGCCTTTGCCATTGCGTAGATAGCTCTTGCTTTGGCTTCGTTGGCGTGGTATCCTTTCCTTTTTGCCCATTTGCAATAATCCTCACGAAACCTGTGTTCGCTCATTTTTGTGATATTATTATAATGCCAATATCTCTCAACAAAATTGATAAGCTTATCTTTTGTCGGCTCTTCTGAGCGTTTGCCCGAAGGCAAATTCTTAATTCTCGGCATGACACGGTCAAGCAAAGTCGCAAGTGCAAGCTTGCTTTCACCCTTCATTGTCATATAGTGTGCATACTGTCTGCCAAGTATTTCCAACTCATCATAGGTTCCCTCTACAGGCTTGAATGGCTGAAGCTTAAACCAATTATCTATTCCATAATTGGCTATTCTAATGGAACCCAGCTTATATGAAATCCAGCTTATCAGTCTTGCCCCATCTTACCGCCGCACAAGCATATTTTTTTCATCACAAACGGGTTAATTACAGCTACTAACAATCCTGCTTCTGTAAATTTACTTACAAGTGGGAAATGATATGCTACTGTTGCCTCAAGCACCATACGAGTTTCTCCGTCAAGCTTTTTTATTGCCATTATCAATTTGCTTACATCTTCGTCCGTATAATAAAACTCCTTTTGTGACATAACAACCTCTCCGTATGGGCGTAAAATACAGACGGTACTTTTTTCTTTGGATACATCAATTCCTATGCTGTTCATATTAATCCTCCTTTTTTATTTTTGTAATCGTACCTATCTTCACTTATTGCCATTCATTTTGGTTAGTTACACGAACGCTCATCTGAGTTTCTACCTGCTTAATCAAATGCTTACAACAAGAGACGGCCGGCAGTTTTTATGACGTATGCGTTAATCCAAAAAAGACCTCGCCGTACCGATTACTCCTCTTATTGTAAAAAAATAAGTGCAAATGTTCAATACCTTTTTGCTTATCAATCAATTACACTTTTATAGTACCAAAAACCACCCTCATCAGGTGCTAAAAAATATTAAAAATAATTAAAAAACTTTCAAAAAAGACTTGACAAATACGTATATACGTGTTATAATATATACAGGAGGTAAGGAAATGAAAGACAAAGATTTACTCAAACTCCTAAAACAAAATGGTTGGAATATGATTCGTGTAAAAGGCAGTCACCACGTACTGCAAAAAGATAATCAAATTGAAGTTATACCCATTCACGGAAAAGATGTTCCAACTGGTTTGTTAAACAAAATCCTAAAGAGGACAGGGCTTAAATAGCTCTTATTCCTCTATGCCTTGAGGAGGTTATAACTTATGAAAATTATTTATCCTGCAATCTTTCACAGAGAAGAAGGCTCTTATTGGGTTGAGTTTCCCGACTTAGAAGGCTGTCAAAGTTTCGGTGATACTTTAGAGGAAACTCTCGAAAATGCCAAAGAAGCTTTAGCTGCTTATTATGTTACGCTGATGGAACAAGGTAAGCAAGTAAAATCGCCAAGAGATATTCTGGGCTTAAAAGCAGCTAAAAACGAATTTGTGTCTTTGGTAGAAGCTAACTTAATTGAAAAAAGTAAGGCGGTCAAAAAAACCTTGACTATTCCTAGTTGGCTTAATGAAAAAGCTTTAGAGAAAAATATTAACTTTTCGCAGACTTTACAAGANGCNTTACAAGAACGTCTCGGATTATAGCCGACTAAACTTACTGCCCTTACAGAAGTGTAAGGGCAGTAATTCTTTTTATGCTAATATCAAAATATTTCTTATCAAGCTCAAAGCCTATATAATTTCGCTTAGTATTTATACAAGCTATAGCCGTCGTTCCGCTGCCTATGCAATTATCAAGCACGATGTCGCCTTCATTGGTGTAGGTATTTATTAAATACTCAAACAAAGCAATCGGCTTTTGCGTTGGGTGCAAGCCCTCACGTTGGCATTTAAAATGCAACGTTTGACGTGGATAATTTGTAAATTCGGTGTAATGCTCACTGCTAAGCGTACTTGTATCATACACCTCGCCCACTTTTGCAATTCGCTTATTCAGCTTAGGTTTTTCAAGTTTTATAATCCCTTGTGGATTGTATATGGGTGCTTTTTTATAAAATATACAAATATCTTCAATGCATCTCAATGGCTGATATTTAGCGAATGGAAATCCTGTAACTTGATTTTTGACCCAGTACCAACAATAACGAAAAATTCTTTGATTGCTAGCGATTAGTTTTGTCGTAAACTGCTGTGAAGCTGTTAAGACTATCGCACCATTAGATTTTATTATACGCTCATATTGTTCCCATAATAAAGAAAATGGAATAATACTATCCCACCTACAATCGGTTATCCCGTAAGACAAATCACATAGAATCATATCTATGCTGCTACTTTTAATGCCAGACATACCGGCAATACAATCCATGTTATATATTTTATTTAATTCAATCATAGGTTACCTTTCATTTCTTCAAGGCAACTATAACGGTTTGGAGAAATTCCTTTTAAAATAAAAACGCCCCATCAGGCGGGCTGGGATAAGGATGTATATCCTAACGAAAACGGTGTAGCGTGAGCTATGCCGTTTTCATATGCTTATTTCGCCAATGCCATTAAAGATGATATCAATTTTTTGAATCCTTTTACCGCTACTTGTGTCAGGAGCGTGAATGATTACCTTATCAATGAACTCATATAAGATTTCAGGGCTTAATTCTGTTATGTGTGTATACTTATGAACAATTTCAATGAATTGATCGGTTTTCAGCTTTGTTGCTGAAACCTCATAGTATTCACGCTGCTGTGTGACCATTGCTTCCTTGAGCTGTTCCTGTTCCGATTCATATCCGGCTGAGAGCTTAGTAAATCTCTCATCGGATAATTTCCCTGAAATGTTGTCCTCATAAAGTTTTTTGAATATATTGTCAAGCTCCAAGTAACGATTTTGCATTTGCATGATTGTCTTTTTGATTTTGCGGGTTTTGCGCTCAGCTTCATGTTTACCACAATCCATTACAATGTTTATAAATTCCTGTTCATAATCCGAAACATATGCAGTGATTTTTTGGATTGCTTCAAGTATAAGCTGTTCAAGTATTACTGTTCGAATTGTGTGTGGAGAACATGATTCGCTTTTATGCTTGCGGTATGTTGAGCAAACATAATATTTCTGGCTCTTTGAAAGGCTCTTTGCTCTGCATAAATAAAGCTTCTGACCGCAATCAGCACAAAACAACAATCCTGACAGAGCGTTTTGCTCTCCTTGTCTAGTGGGACGGCGTTTGTTCATACGAAGTTTTTGAACAGCTTTCCAAAGAGCTTCATCAATAATAGGCTCATGTGTGTTTTTAAAAACCATTATATTTTCGGGGGCGTTGGCAAGTTTTTTTGTTTTTATACGATTTGCGGTATGTTTTGAAATTAACCGTATGTCTCAGATAAACTTGATTTTCCAAAATTTTAGCAACCGTTGTGGCACTCCATAAATAATTCTTGTCAACTGAGTAATCTTGAATTTTATATGCCGTAGGAATCAAATAACTATTGTCTTGTAAATATTTTGCGATTCGAGACGGACCCATACCTTTAAAACACAAATCGAATATTTTTCTTACAACATCCGCAGCCTCTTCATCAACTACCCAATGCTTTGGATTGTCCTCAGATTTTTTATATCCATAAGGAGGATTGGTTGCAAGGTGTTCTCCGGCAAGTCCCTTTGCTCTGAAAACAGAGCGGATTTTTTTACTGGTATCCTTGGCATACCATTCATTCATGATGTTGCGGAACGGTGTGAAATCATTGTCCCCGAGTTTGCTATTCACGCCATCATTAATAGCAATGAAATGAATATCATACTCGTTGAACATAACCTCCGTGTAATACCCGACCTTTAAATAATCTCTGCCTAAGCGTGACATATCCTTGACTACTACAACAGAGACAAGACCATTTTCAATATCTGAAATCATTTCTTGAAATCCTGGTCGGTTAAACGTTGTTCCGCTAATACCATCATCAATGTAAAACTTAGTATTTTTGAAATCATTTTCCTCACAATATTTTGTGAGGATTTTTTTCTGATTGACAATGCTGTTACTATCTCCTTGCAACTCATCATCACGGGATAGCCGACAATAGAGTGCTGTTATTTCTGTTGCTGGCTTGCCCAACATAAAAATTTGTGTTTGTTGTGCCTGATTGACCATAATATCCTCCTTTTCCTCAAGTCAAACAAGCAGTAAATTGTAGATATATTATAGCATATCTCTACTGCTTTGTCATCTAGATTAGAGAATATTCTTAGCTTTGCTTATGATTAATCGAGAAATTTTTTTAGACATATGAGCTTCATGCTCTAAATGCGGAATCAAAATACAACAGTAATGAAAAGGAGAAAAATATGACGAGAATAATTGCAATTTCTAATCAAAAAGGCGGTGTAGGAAAAACAACCACCGCCATGAATCTAGGTTCTGCTCTCCAAATTGCAGGATACAGAGTGCTGTTGGTTGACCTGGATCCTCAAGCAAACTTATCCTCATACTTAGGCTTTGAGGATGATGAAAAACCGACTATCGACCACCTAATCTGTTTTTACCGTATCATCATTTTCAAGGAAAAAATGCAATATCTCTGTTTTTGAAACATTCAATTTTTCGTCATGCTGTAAAACACCTAAAATAATATCATCAGCAATTACTGCTTTCTTATCTTGACTAACTTCTAAGCCATCATCTTTAAATGATGCCTTACGGTTTGAATGAATATCAGAAATTGCATTTTGGATGTTACTAGATGTATTCAACAACTTCAAAGAAGATTGTACATAGCTGTCAACAAATCCGTTGATATTGCTTTTTTCAGCCATGTCTTTAAAATTTGCAAGCTCGATATGTGCTTCATAATAAGGAATGAGCGTATTCAGGGCGAAATCAGTATCAGATAGAAATTCTTGATACTTTTCATCGCCAAGACTTTTATAATGACTATGCATTCCGTTGTCGGTGCTTAATCCACCAAAATGATTTTTAATGTGATTAAGCAAGCTTCCCTCACCGTCACCTAAGTCCTGTCTGCCCTCATAGGTGTGTTCTTCACCATTTATAACAGACTTTATAGAAAATGATGTTTTCTTATACCAACCAACCTGTAAATCAGGATTATTGCGTTCTGTATTTTGCTTCAGGTCGAGTTTACGAAAGAGTTCATTGGCAACAGATAACGGCATTTCCATGCCGTCCGTCAGCTCTGGGTGTTCGCTCCAATTCACAATAACGACAGGCTCGAAAAAAAGAACAGCAGAGGTAGCGCTTTCCTCTGCTGTTTCGTTATCATTTACTTGTAAATCATTTCTCTGAGTACTATTTCCTCTGCTGAAGCCATCAGAGCGTTCCTGTGCTGAACCTGTTCCAAAAAGCCCTCCGGTAAGGGGTCTTTCTTCAACATTTTTTCCATCATCTGATTTACCTGTTCGTGAGCTGCTTGGTTGAGTTCCACCAGATAACGATTCAGTCTGTCCTGAATCATGAGTTGTGTCAGAAAGCCTTTCTTGTGGTTTTTCAGATATTCCAGCCTCAGTCGACCGTATTTCCCGATGTCTTGATTCGTATCCTGCGACTCCAATTGTGGATGATACAAAAATGTCTGTTCGTCCAGTTTGTAAGTTATCCCGTTTTCCTTTGTCAACTCGGGATAATATTTCATGTCCTCCCGACACAGAACGTGACGAATCCCATTCTTGATTGTTTCTTTCGGAATGTCCACTTCCGATGTTTTCTTGATTTTGTTCATCATGCATACTCCTTTCAACTTTAATTTTTTGAATTTCATTGCTTTTTACAGCTATTTCGATCTCTCGTAAAATATTTTCGGATATTTCGCTTACTGACGCACCAAGCACAGAAAGAGTTTCGATGGAATTGAAATTGAAAATGTTCGTAAAATCTTCAATATAAGAATCAGGCTCAAATCCACAACGGAAAAGAAGTGAATAATAGATACTTTTTTCAAGGATTTCGGTAAAAATCACACTTTGATTAAATTCATCAAGTTCCTCAAGAAAACTTCCCTGTGAAGACAGTGACAGTTCCGTAAGATAATCTGCTTTGTATAGTTTTGTTTCAATTTTTGATACTAAAAAAAGCAAATTAATAATATTGTCATCTGGCAAATCATATTTTTTCCTTAATACTTCTATAATCGTTGGTTCAGTATCCTTGTTATTTTGCCATAGAAATGGTGTTTTAGAACGCTCGTTAGCATAAGTTTGACTTATGTCAAAAACATATTTCATCTTACCGCTTGCCTCATCAACAAGCCGAATGCTTTTTTCTCCACGTTTTATTCTGCGATTCATTTTTTCATTCCAAAGTTGAAAATTAGCACAGGCGGTTGCATTTGGGTTTTGGGCATAAATCAAAAGCTGGTCTGAAAAATTGTATTTATAAAGTCGTGAAGCTGATTGTAAAAATTCCTTCCAATTTTCAGGTGATTTAGTAAGCTCAAGAGCTGTTTTTTCTTTAAGCTTCTTAAAATAATTAAAATCCGGCACTTTACTCCTCCTGTTATTATTATAACACTTTAAAGTGTTAAAGTCAATACTTTTTACCAAAAAAATCTGCATTTTAATCATGCAGCTTCCATGAATTATAATGATTGTTCGGTTGCCTTTGCTCTGATTATCATATTTTTCCTGTATTAGCGTGTTGGAGTTCAGATATAACAGATTTTTTATGACGGTTAGTTTCCTTATTTAATTCCTGAACACGATTTTTGACTTCTGTAATAAATGGAGCATAATCTTCCATCATAGTTTTTCTTTCATCATTATTCATATTGATGAAACAATCGCAAATGTACGATACTAACTCTGTTTTGTGCAGGCTTTCTACAAAAAGATTGACTTGTAACTTTAATTGTCCTCTTCCTGATATAGTTTTAAAACGATATATGCCTGCCCGTCAGGGGCGGTTAGCCCCTAAGAGGGCATATTTGTTCTACCATCGAGTTTGCACTAATACCACCTAAAATTTTCCTCGGATAGTTGTTTATCCAGTCTTCGACATATTGAATTCGCTTTAGGCTGATTTTGCTAAAATCAGTGCCTTTAGGAAAGAACCTTCGAATTATGCCGTTTGCATT
>JGI24707J26582_10001393_pt1 | contig 19006 bp, 19 predicted proteins | sample BioPla1DNA1_FD_26582 | JGI IMG/M metagenome (IMG submission 26582)
ACTGATTTCTTGACCTGGAGAAAATTCTTTTAATACTACGGCTACATTGTCTTGTGGTTGCAATTTTATTATTTCCCGCATATCATTCTCCTGACTTTTAAACTTTTATTATTAAACCAGCTGATTCTTCCTTAATGCTTCTCTAACACCGAGGGATTCTATATCCTTAACATATCCTGTGATTGACTCTGTTAAGCCAGGAACTTTATTTAAATCCTGTCCCCAAAAAGATGTATTGGATAAGAAATCCAGGACAATCTGATCCGCAGCCTTATCTGCATTTGCTACAAAGAACTCTAATACTTCCTTATCATCTTTCACCTGATATTCCTGACCATTCCTATGGGCTATCAAAACACCATTTCTTATTTCATCCCCACGGTAGAAGATCATTAGAGCAGCCAATGAAAAAGATAGATGTTGAGGAAGTTTCTCAAAACGCTCTACATAACCGAATAAGCTAGGCATACATCTAGCTCTCCATTTTGAAACAGAATTCAGAGAAATGGATAAGAGCTCATGCTTAATGTATGGGTTTAGGAAACGATCCATCACTGCATTGGCAAAGGATAGTAAGTCTTCCTTTGGTAAATCCAAGGTAGGAATTATTTCATCAAAGATTGTCTTGCTCATAAACCCTCTGATATCCTCATCCTTCATAGACTCCATGACATAATCATTGCCCGCTAGATAAGATGCTAAGGAAAATGAGGTATGAGCTCCATTTAAGATACGAACCTTTCTTTGCTTATATGGTTTCTGATTATCTGTAAATATTACGGGAAGACCTGCCTGATCCAGTGGCAACTCATCCTTAATTGGTCTGTCACTTTCGATTACCCAAAGTCCAAAAGGCTCACCGGTTACTAATAGGTTATCTACGTATCCTAAGTCCTTCCACATATCTTCTGCTTCATCTCTTGGGAAACCAGTAACGATTCGGTCAACCAAAGTACTGGTAAATATACAAGCCTCCTGTAACCATGTAACAAAACCTTCTTCTAATTCCCAGAGCTTTGCTAACTGAAATACAATTTCTTTCAGGCGATGACCATTATCATCGATCAATTCTACCGGAAGAATAATAAGTCCCTTACTTAAATCTCCTTGGAAATGTTGGTATCTCTCATAAAGGAATTTTGTTAGTTTTCCAGGATAACTCTTACATGGTGTCAAGTCAAACTGATCTGTTTCATCAAAAACAATACCTGCTTCCGTGGTATTGGATACCACGAATCTTAAAGTATCTAATTTCGCTAATTCAGCATACTTATTATATTCGGAATATGTATCTACTGCATCTGCAAGGCTAGTAACAATCCGTTGTTCTGTACATTCTTCTCCATTCATATAACCCCGCAAGGATACGGTATAGAGNTAATCTTGCTTATNAAAATTATCTAGATTTCCAAAATTAATCGGCTTAACAATTACAATATCTCCATCAAAAAAACCTTTATCATTGGCGATATCAATCATATAATCTACAAATGCTCTCAGAAAGTTACCCTCTCCGAATTGAACCACTTTTACTGGACGTTGAACTTTTTTAACTAAGTTTTTATTCAATTCTTTCATAATTAATCCCTCTTTTTATAATTTTCTGTAAGTGCTTACATTAACATTTTATCCTTTTCCAGATATTACGTCAATAGATTAAATCAATTTTTCTAGCAATTTAACCATTTATATTGTAAATTATAAAGGTGTTTTGTTAGTATTTTTATAATTCAATCTTTTTGCTTGCTATTTCACCTCTTACATTGTATAATTAAATATGTAAGCATTTACATTTTTTCTTTCATACACCTATTTTATTATAACATTTTTTTGTGATTTTTTCATATAAAGCAAGAAATCATTAACTTTCTCTTGATTAAATTGGTAATATATCTATTGAAATATGGTGTAATTTGTCATACTATAAATATAAAAATTAAAGTTTAGATGGGGTCAGTTTAATGAACATTTATGATATTTCAAAAAAAGCAGGAGTATCCATAGCAACTGTTTCTAGGGTGCTCAATGGGAATTCTTATGTAAGCGAAAAAACCAAAGAAAAAGTACTAAAGGTAATCGAGGAATGTAGTTATACTCCCAATGCATTTGCAAGAGGCCTAGGTCTTAACACCATGAGTACCGTTGGTATTATGTGTGCCGATTCCTCTGATCCATATATTGCCAGAGCTATTTATTTTATTGAACAAGAGCTTCGGCAGAATAATTATGATGCTCTTTTATGCTGTACTGGATTTGATGTGGAAGTTAAGGAAAAATACATGAATTTATTACTATCAAAACGGACCGATGCAATTATTTTAGTGGGTTCTAATTTTGTTGAAGCTGATAATGAGAAGAATCAGTATATTCGTGAAGCAGCCAAGAAGGTACCCATTATGATTGTAAATGGTGCCTTAGATGGGGAGAATATTTACTGCACCTTATGCGATGACTATCATGCTGTCTTTGAAGCAACAAAAACATTAAAGAATAGTGGCTGTAAAAATATTCTTTACTTATATAATTCAAAATCCTATAGTGGCAAGAAGAAATTATCCGGTTTTAAATCAGCTATGAATTTGGATAAGAGTGTTTCAGAAGAAAATTATGAATATATAAAATTCTTTAATGGCAATATTAAAGAAATCAAAGATTATCTTACCTCACTTCGGAATAACGGACTGGAGTTTGATGGAATTGTTACTGCCGATGACAACTTAGCAATCGGCGCTCTTAAATATGCAAAGGAAAATAATATTAAAGTACCTAATGAACTTTCAATTATCGGTTTTAATAATTCCATTGTAGCAGAATGTAGTGAGCCAGAATTGACATCCATCGATAATAAACTGGAAGCCGTTTGTTATAACTGTATTTCCACTCTAATGAATATCTTTGATGGTATGCATGCACCATTAAAAACTGTATTCTCAGCAGAAATTATTTATCGGGGAACCACCCGTCCCAACAGTTAGGTTGAAAAATTTTTCTATTAAACATTGTCTATGACCGGCTAGTCCGGTTAAATATAAACGAAAAGAGGTCTAGCATGAAACAATTTTTAGATCACAATTTTCTACTGTCTACAGAAACAGCAAGAAAACTGTACCATGATTATGCAAGTAAATTACCAATTATCGATTACCACTGCCACATAAATCCTAGAGAAATAGCAGAGAACCGTAAGTTTGATAATATTACTCAGGTTTGGCTGGGAGGCGATCACTATAAATGGCGTCTAATGCGTGCCAATGGCGTTGACGAAAAGTATATCACTGGAGATGCACCGGATAAGGAGAAGTTTTTTAAATGGGCAGAAACCCTCTCCAAGTCCATTGGAAACCCGGTATATCATTGGAGCCATTTAGAATTACAGCGTTACTTTGATTATCACGGAATCTTAAATAAGGATACAGCAGAAGAAGTATGGAATCTTTGCAACGAAAAACTAGCAGATTCATCCCTACAAGTAAAAAACATCATTAAAAAATCCAATGTTGAGGTTATTTGTACCACAGATGATCCAGTAGACACACTGGAATGGCACGAAAAAATAGCCGCTGATCCAGATTTCGATGTCAAGGTTTATCCAGCATGGAGACCTGATAAGGCAATGAATCTGGAAAAACCCGAGTATCTGGATTATTTAAATAAACTTGAAAGCGTATCTGGTATAGGAATAGATAGTTTTAAAGATTTAAAATTAGCCTTACAAAATCGGATGGAATATTTCAAAAAGAGGAACTGCAAAGTTTCCGATCACGCCTTAGACTATATTATGTATGAGCCTGCAAGTGATGAAGAAATCGAAACCATCTTTACCAAGAGGTTAGAGAATAAAGAGCTGACACAAAAAGAGATCCTTCAGTTTAAAACAGCCTTTATGTTATTTGTTTCAGAAGAATATCATAAGAATGATTGGGTATTACAACTTCATTATGGTGCGAAAAGGGATAATAATACCCCCGCATACAGAAGCCTTGGTCCAGACACAGGTTATGATTGCATCAATAATTATGCTCCATCCGCTCAAATGGCAGACTTCCTGAATGCCCTTCATAGCAAAAATGCTTTACCTAAAACGATTATATATAGTCTAAATCCTACGGATAATGCTGCCATAGACTCCGTCATTGGTTGCTTCCAGGATTCAACGGCAGTTGGTAAATTGCAGCATGGTAGCGCATGGTGGTTCAATGACCACAAAGAGGGAATGATCCGTCATATGACTTCCCTTGCGAATCTAGGATTTTTGGCAAGCTTTGTAGGAATGTTAACTGATTCTAGAAGCTTCCTCTCCTACCCAAGGCATGAATACTTCCGAAGAATTTTATGTGATTTGTTTGGTAAATGGGTAGAAAACGGAGAATATCCACAAGACTATAACACACTAAGTGAATTGGTAAGCGATATTTCTTATCACAACGCAAAAAGATATTTTAACTTTTAATAGCCAAGAAGTATATGAAACATATCAAGACTAATAAAGGTATCTAATTTAAAGGGCACTGGGATTAAAGATCCAGTGCCCTAAGATATTTATTTAATAATATTCTATGAAAAATGTTGATCCCATCCCCTTAATCCAATTAGAAATCAAACAGACTCCATTTTTCACTTCGTTCTATTTCTGTCTCAAGGATTGTAATCGATAACTCCTTCATTAAATCAATCTCAAACATCTTAACTTCATGTCCAAGATCATCGGCAATCACCCTTACAATTGGCCGAAAAGGCATACTACGATTTTGTTCCCTAACGATTCCTATATAATTGTTAGACAAGTGAACCATAGAACCATTGGGATAAATAGCAATCTGTTGAATTAGTGCTGCCACAAGATTCGTATCTAACTTTGTATCAGAACATTCAATCAAGTGATTTACAGCCCCCACTGTTGTCCATTTGTTTCGATAACATCGATTGGAAGTAAGAGCATCATATACATCGGCTACCGCAACAATTCTAGAAAATTCATGTAATTCCCCAGCCGGCAAACCATAAGGATATCCGGTTGCATCCATCCTCTCATGATGATGTAAGGCAATAACTCTGGATAACTCCGTAATTTGTCTGCACTTTTTAAGAGCTTCATATCCTAATAAGGTATGTTTTTTAATATATTCAAACTCTTCCTTGTTCAATTTTCCTTGCTTACATAAGATTCTTTTATCTATCATAACCTTTCCAATATCATGGAGCAAGGTACCAGTAGCCAGTTTTTCCAGCATTGCTTTGTTATAGCCCATTTTCTTTCCAATTAACAAGGAATAAACGGTAGCACTGACCGAATGAGAAAAGGTATAATCATCCGCGCTACAAATATCACTTAAACTAACCTGAACATCCGTAATCTTTAAAATATCATCTACAATATTATTGATGCCTTGGGATAATTCTGACATATCCAAAGTGCTATTGTTAGAGAAATTCTCAATGGCATTCCGAAGCAAACGTTTACAAGCCACCCTAGTTCCTTCCCTAATAGCATCGGATACTTCAATCCCTTCACTAAAAGCATCTTCCACATACACATATTCAATTCCTATATTCTTTAATCGATTGGCATATCGATACAATTCCGTTTGACCTTCTTTAAGAATCAGACAATCCCTATAGTATATGGATCTTGCCAATACCATATCTGGTTTTAATTTTGAAACAGATACTAACCTCATCTGGCTGCTCCTTTATCATTACGTCTCTTATTAGCTAATACGAATTGAATGTCAAAATTATCCCTCGTAATTTGTCAAATATGCTTTTAATTTGTTTTATTATGGAACAATCGAAATTATTATAACTTATTAAAAAATTTATGTAAAGAAAATTAGGACATTATTACTATTGATTCATAAAAAGTTAAAGTTGTATACATCTGCTTCTTCTCTTTGTTCATGATAATCATATCATATAATGTTAAAAAACCATGTCCTTTACTAAGTTTTCCTTCAGTCCAATCAACTTCATGGGAAAGAAAAGGGATACAAAAAGCTGCCCTTTCAGCTAATTTTTATTAGCTGAAAGGGCAGCTCCTAAATAAATTTATTTTATTATTTTGGTTGCTTTCCAATGTAAGCTAGAATACCTCCATCAACATAGAGGATATGTCCATTAACAAAATTGGAAGCATCGGATGCCAAGAATACCGCAGGTCCCATTAAGTCCTCTGTTTCACCCCAACGAGCTGCTGGAGTCTTAGAGATAATAAAGCTATTAAACGGATGTCCATCTTCTCTTAAAGGCGCTGTCTGGGGAGTAGCGATATAGCCCGGTCCAATTCCATTACATTGAATATTAAATTCGCCATATTCGGAAGCAATATTCTTAGTCAGCATCTTCAGTCCACCTTTAGCTGCTGCATAGGCAGAAACCGTTTCTCTACCCAACTCACTCATCATAGAGCAGATATTGATGATTTTTCCATGGCCTTTCTTTATCATGTTTGGAATAACTGCCTTGGCTACGATAAAAGGTGCATTTAAGTCAACGTCAATTACCTGACGGAACTCTGCTGCAGTCATTTCACACATAGGGATTCTTTTGATAATTCCTGCATTATTCACTAGAATATCAATGATGCCTACTTCTTCTTCAATCTTTTTAACCAGTTGATTCACAGCTTCTTCATCGGTTACATCACATACATATCCATATGCTTTAATCCCCAATTCTTCGTAAGCCTTAAGACCTTTGTCAACCAACTCTTGATTTAAGTCATTAAAACAAACAGTAGCACCAGCCTTGGCTAATGCTGTGGCAATAGCAAAACCAATTCCATAAGATGCACCGGTAACCAGTGCCACCTTACCATCTAAAGAGAATTTATTTAATATACTCATAATAACCTCCACTCGCTATTATACTTGGTAAACCATTTCCAATCTCTTATCTAATATCCTTCATAGCAACATGATCCATATCATCAAAATCTTGATTTTCACCAACCATGCCCCAGATAAATGTGTAGGCTCTTGTACCACTACCGGAATGGATGGACCAACTTGGAGAAATAACTGCTTCTTCATTTCTCATAACGATATGTCTTGTTTCTGTAGGTTCTCCCATGTAATGGAATACCAAGGCATCCTCAGGCATTTCAAAATACAGATAAACTTCCATTCTTCTGTCATGAGTATGGGTAGGCATAGTATTCCATACGCTACCTGGTTTCAAACTAGTCATACCCATAACTAGCTGGCAGCTTTCCACTTGACCAGGAAGAATGTACTTTGTAATTACTCTATGGTTGGATTCCTCTAAGGAACCAAGTTCCACTTGAACACAATTTTCCGGCTTTATATATACTGTAGGATATGAAGTATGAGCAGGGGCACTATTGATATAGAACTTAGCAGGTTTTTCTTTATCAAGGCTCTTGAAAATGATTTTCTTTGCGCCCATACCAACATAGATTCCATCCTTGTATTCAAGTTCATAATCAGTACCATCGATTTCTATGATACCTTTACCTCCAATATTAATTACACCCATTTCCCTTCTCTGTAGGAAATACTCTGCACGGATTTCGTCACCTGCAGTAAGCTCAATAGGCTCTACCGGAACTGCTCCACCGGTAATAATTCGATCAATATGGCTATAAACCATTTTAATCTCACCAGGTACGAATAAATTCTGAATAAGGAATTCTTCCCTTAACTTCTCAGTAGTGTAAAATTTAACATCCTTAGGTGATACTGCTGTTCTTACTTCCATTCTGATCTTCCTTTCTTTATATATGATATAGCGGTGATTCCTCGCCGCTTGTTTCCAGTTTTACTATTATAGTATATCATACTATAATTTCATATTCTGGTCATTTGTTTACATAATTGTTGAAAATCTTGTACATTTTTGATAGAATGGTACTATGAAGAAAATTAGGCACTATCAATCACCGATTTTGAAAGGATGAAATGGATATGAAAGAATACAATTCATGTAAATCCACAATTCGGGAGTGTATTAGCAAAAAATATTTTGCAATCGCCCACCTGTACAATGAGGAAACCACCATGGATATGCACATTCATGACTGTTATGAGATGTACTATTCTATTTCAGGAGGAAAACAGTTTTTGATTGATAATAAATTCTATGACATCCATCCCGGAGACCTGTTTGTGATCAATCAATACGAGAGCCACTATCTATCTAAAATAGATCAACCAAAATTAGATAGGATTGTAATATCAATTCATCCTGATTTTATGAAGTCTGTATCTACTGATAAAACAAAACTTAGCACTTGCTTTACCGACCGTTCTGGTAATTACTCACACAAAATCTCACTGAACAAAGAACAACAGAATCGCTTTATGTATTATATAAATAAAATACTGGCAGCAAATGATTATGGTAGTGATGTCATTGAACGAGCTACTTTTGCAGAACTGATGGTTATGGTCAACGGCATATACCTAAGCAATCAGAATAACTTACTTACACAAGAAAATTACCAATATAATCAGCAGGTTGATAAAATATTGGAGTACATAAACCAACATATCCAGGAGGATATTAGTATCAAACGTCTTACAGAAGAATTTTACTTAAGCGATTCCTATATCTGTAGAATTTTTAAGGCAGCAACCGGAACAACAATTAATAAATACATAAATGCCCGAAGAATTAGCATTGCAAAATCCCTGCTTGCTGGTGGATTCAATGTTATGGAAGTCTGTGAAATGAGTGGTTTTAACGATTATAGCAATTTTTTAAAAGCCTTTACTAAGGCGGTTGGTATATCCCCCAAAAAATATGCTAAGTATAGCAATAGTCTAAATTAAAATTAGTAGGCAAATCTATACAGCAGAATATTATGTCTTAGTTTTTAAAACACTCTGAAGTAACATATTGTGCGGATCTTATTACAAGGCAAGAAAATAATGCAAGTAAAGTGAACGAACAAGTCTTGTAAATGAAACATGGAATGAAAATCATAAAGTAATGTTGAAATTACATCTATATAGATGAAATATGAAAATAAAGTCGATTAGAGGTGAAGCAGATGAAAATTGGCGGTTTAGAAGCCGGCGGCACAAAAATGGTTTGTGCCATCGGTAATGAAAATGGAGAGCTTTTAAAGAGAGTTACTATTCCTACGGAACAACCTTCCGTAACCATGCCAAAGCTAATAGATTTCTTTCAAAAGGAAGAGATAGAGGCTCTGGGAATCGGATGTTTTGGTCCCCTTGATTTAAATAAAGCATCGAATACTTATGGTTGTATCACCAGTACCCCCAAACTTCCTTGGCGTAACTATAATATTGTGAATACATTTAAGAAAGCACTGAATGTTCCCATTGGCTTTGATACCGATGTAAATGCGGCTGCTCTCGGGGAGGCCACTTGGGGGACTGCAAAAAATTGTGAGGTTTCTATTTATATTACCATAGGAACCGGTATTGGGGTGGGCCTTTGTATCCAGGGTAAGCCCCACCATGGCTTGATTCATCCGGAGGCTGGTCATATTCTTTTGGGGCGATTAGAAGGGGATAACTATAATGGGAACTGTCCATATCATTCCGACTGTTTTGAAGGTTTGGCTTCTGGCCCTGCCATCGAAGGTCGCTTTGGCAAAAAAGCCTATGAACTAGCGGATCGTTCTGATGTTTGGGAGATGGAATCCTCCTATATAGCCAAAGCCATTACTAATTATATCCTTACCTTATCCCCCAATAAAATAACCCTATGGGGTGGGGTCATGCACCAAACACAACTATTTCCCATGATAAGAGAAAAAGTCCTCTCTTATCTCAGTGGATATTTACATTCGGACATCATAGAAAACCATATAGATCATTATATCCTTCCCCCCTCCCTTGGAGATGATGCAGGAATTAAAGGTGCCATACGATTGGGTTACTTTGCTATGAACCAAAAACCCAATCCCTAATAAAAACATTAGATGATAAATCCAGAAACAGCAGATGACTAGTCCAGATAGAAAACAAAATTAAGAAACAAAGACCTTGCCACTTTTATGTGTGGAGGTCTTTGTTCTATAAAATCATAATTTATCCCAATGTTGACAAGCAATCTATCATGAATCATACACGATATCCTTAATAACAATCATGCATTTTTCTTTCTGAATTCTCCGTCTTTCTCTCATATTCATTACCATTGGTTTTTCTTTTATCCTTACAGTTTTTGATCCATGCGGATAAACCGCCCTCCACGGAACAAAATGCGAATACGCACGTAATTAATGTCTTTGGTTCACTTTCTGTTTTATAAGCAATAAATAAACATGCACAAGTAAATAGAACTAAAAAAATGAACATACCGGTTAAAATTTTTTTCATATATTTACCGTTTTTCTTCTTTATCATATATCCCCCACTCTCCCTTTGGACTTCTTAGATTAGGCTTAGGGTAGCCCCTCTTCCTTAATATAGAATATGTGGCACAACAAATTCTGACACAATTCGATAAAACTATTTATATTAAAATTTAAATTTTAGCGAAATATTCTTGACAATTGCAACAATTCATAGTAATATAAATAAGTGTTTGGAACACAAACATTAATTTAATAAAGGGGTATAGTTCAGTTGGTAGAATAACGGTCTCCAAAACCGCAGGTCGTGGGTTCGAGTCCTACTGCCCCTGTAAATAGCAACCTGAGGGTTGCATTATAAAAGCCTTGTAACTTAGTTACAAGGCTTTTGTTTTTGAGAGATTTTTATAGAGAGATTACCGATGGCAGTCTCTTTCAAATGTTTACATTCCGAAACGGGCAATTTATCTATATCGATTCTGCATTCATGGATGATAAATATGGGAAAAGGAATTATGATTCTTTCGTGAGCAGTGAGGGAGTAAGCTCTTTTAACGCATGCTATAATAAACTCTACGATGAGGGAAAAGAATTTATTGGAGTACGTATAAAATCGGTACAGATGAATAAAAATGCCTATCAATGGTTATCACTAAAGACCATGGAAGGAGAGGGCTTGACCAAGGAGAACACTACCCTAACCAGCAAAGATTCTTTGATGCCAATTATTTTAGGTCACAACTACAAGGATAAATTTAAGGTTGGTGATACATTACGCATTTATCTACCGATTATGACCACAGATCATTGTGGTTATGATGCAAAGGTAGTAGGCATCCTTGAAAAAAATTGGAATGGATGTTTTGCAAAATGAAACGGAAACAACCATTACCATGATTACCATCTTGGCATTTGAGGAGCTGGGAATTGAAGAAAAAGCAAAGGCCTATCCCAATGAGTTGTCTGGTGGTCAGCAACAAAGGGTTGCCATAGCCAGAGCCCTTGTCAAATATCCTAGATTAATCTTAGCAGATGAACCTACCGGTGCTCTTGATGAAGGGACTCAAAATGAAGTACTAGCTATTTTGAAAAAGCTCCATAAACAAGGAAAAACCATAATTATTGTAACTCATGATCCAAATGTGGCAAGCTCTTGCCAAGAAATCATTTATTTAAAAGACGGAAAAAATGTATTGGAACCATAGTTTTGCATAAAAAACCACCTTCCTAATAAGAAACCTATTGGAATCTCTTATCAAGAAGATGGTTTATTTTTTTATATACAAGCTTCCTTACAACTCTTCCATCCCAATCGCCAGTAACATTTCAGCGCAGGCTGAAATCTGATTAAGATGTTCCCTAATTAGTGAAACATAATCCTTGATATTTGTTACCGTCTTGTGCTGACAGGCTACTTCTTGTTCTATGTAATGGGTTACTTCACTGGAAGACATCCAGATACTGGCTATACTATCCATTAAGTCTCGAAGATTTTCTGTCATATCTTTTAGTTCTCTTTGGGCAAACGGATCCATAGAGCCAAAATGTTTTTGATGACAGCTTTCTAGTTCCTTTAAAACGTTCATTCCTTTACTAATTTGATAGATTACCTTGTCAGAATAATTAATAGAATCAAAAGCACTTTTTTCTAATGCTGTTTGACAGGCTTCAAGGCATTCAATATTTTCAGCAACCTTATGCAGACACTCCTGTGTCATACCAAACTGTTTTAACCTCTGGCTGATGGTATCCTTCATTTATATAACCCCCTATTATGTAAATCAATGCTGATTCAACAATCCTAGAAGCTCTCCAATATTTCTAATTCCGATTAGTTGAATCCCCTTTGTCTTTATAGTGTCTTTATTGGCCTGTGGCAGAATACAGACTTCAAATCCCATTTTAGCAGCCTCTGCTACCCTTTGCTCCGCCATATTTACCGCTCTTACCTCCCCTGTAAGGCCCACTTCCCCAAATAAGACGATTCTATTATTTAGGGCAATGTTTTTATGGCTAGATAGTATGGCATAGATTACTGCTAAATCAATGGCGGGCTCTGTAATTCTCATGCCACCAGCAACATTTACATAGGCATCGCAATCCGAAAGTTGTAGCCCAAGCCTTTTTTCTAAAACGGCCATTAATAAATTTACTCGATTATAATCGGTTCCTGCTGCCGTACGCCGTGGCATATTGAAGTTTGTTCTGCAGATTAATGCTTGTACTTCTACAAGAATTGGTCTAGTTCCCTCAATGGACGCTGCTACGACGGATCCTGCTTCTCCTTCGGGTCTACCCTTTAACATGTATTCCGATGGATTTTTAACCTCTGCTAAACCGTCTCCTCTCATTTCGAATACGCCAATTTCATTGGTTGATCCAAAACGATTCTTCACTGCCCGTAATACTCGGTATGAAGCATAATTATCACCTTCAAAATATAGAACCGTGTCCACCATATGTTCCAAAACCCTTGGCCCTGCCACAACCCCTTCTTTTGTCACATGACCAATGATAAATATGGTGATTCCATTGCTTTTTGCTATTCTCATTAAAGCTCCTGTTGCCTCTCTAACCTGGCTTACACTTCCCGGAGCAGAGGATAGCTCCTCTTTAAATATGGTTTGTATAGAATCTATGACTACGATATCGGGCTGATGTTTATGTATTACATTTTCAATCAAATCCAAATCTGTTTCACAAAGAAGCAAAAGCTCACCGTTAAAAACGCCGAGCCGATTTGCCCTCATTTTTATTTGATTTAAAGATTCTTCACCCGATATATAGAGTACCTTACTCATCTTATTGGTAATTTCACGGCACATTTGTAAAAGCAAAGTTGATTTTCCTATTCCAGGATCTCCTCCAACCAATACTAGGCTGCCTTTTACAATTCCTCCACCTAGTACACGGTCAAGTTCGCCGATCCCTGACTCCATTCGTGTTTCTACCCCAGCTACAATTTCCTGCAGTAACTGAGGCTCACTGACACTCTTTGCCCTAGTATTTATTATCTTTTTACTCACCGGTTCTTCCACAAATGTGTCCCACTGCCTACAGCCGGGGCATTGCCCCAGCCATTTGGCAGATTCATGGCCACATTCTTTGCAGAAAAATATGGTCTTATTTTTCGCCATCTTAAAGCTTTACCACCTTTATAAAAGCCTTATCTTCTTGACTAAGATCTATACTAAAGATTAGCTTTCCTCCTAGATTCGTTTTCATTTTCCCTAGAAGATCCTCATTTTTATAGATTTCATATTCTTTTTCTGCCTCAAGTTCCAAGGTAATCTGAGCGGTATCTTCGCCGGCCACATAAAAGCTAATAATATCGTCTCTTCTGTTCATATTAAAAACCGCAGTACCAGGTACCGATTCATAGACAAACATTCCGTTTCTTTCTAGCTTTGTGATTTTCTTATAGGTTTTTACTTTGTATAAATCTCCTTCATGCTCAAAGTCTGATGCCTTTGATTTTACATCCAACGTATAATTCCCAAAGCTTATGGTCCCATCATTTTCTTTGCGTATTAACTCTTCAATAACTGCCATTTTATGACCCTCCTAATTGTATTGATTCAAGTAGGCTCAAGGCCTACTTGACTTTAAATCTCATACCTGGCTTAGTTTGATCCGTGGAAATCATTTTCCGACTTTGATAACTAAACATCACAGATGGTTTAAGGAATGCTACTTCATTATATTATAAATATCGGTATTTTTCTACTATTTCTATATTTCTTTTACATTATTTTGCACGAACTACTATTTCATTGTCCGCAAGATCAATTTGTACGGTATCTCCCTCTTTAATGATGCCCGCTAAGATAGCCTCAGCAAGTTTGTCTTCTATATTGGTCTGAATTGCCCGGCGAAGTGGTCTAGCTCCATACTTCTCGTCAAATCCTACCTCTGCCAAATGCTCAAGTACCTTCTCATCGGTATCCAAAGTGATATTCATCTGGGCTTTACTTCTCTTACCAATGGTTTTTACCATAATGTGTACAATCTTCTTAATATCTTCTTTGCTTAAAGAATGGAATACAATAATCTCATCGATTCGGTTAATGAATTCTGGTTTAAAGATTCTCTTTACCTCATCCATAACCCCTTCTTTCATTCGTTTGTAATCTTCTGTTTCATCAACTACAGAAGCAAATCCTAAACGCTTTGGTGAAATAATATTCTGAGCACCAGCATTGGAAGTCATAATAATAATTGTATTTTTAAAACTTACTTTTCTTCCTTGTGAATCTGTGATATGGCCATCATCCAATACCTGCAATAAGATATTGAATACATCTGGATGAGCCTTTTCCACTTCGTCAAAAAGGATTACCGAATAAGGGTTTTGTCTTACTTTTTCACTTAATTGCCCACCCTCATCATAACCTATATATCCAGGAGGTGAACCAATGAGCTTACTTACGCTATGCTTCTCCATATATTCCGACATATCTACTCGAATAATAGAGTTTTCACTGCCAAACATAGCTTCTGCCAGGGCTTTTGATAGCTCTGTCTTACCTACACCCGTAGGCCCTAGGAATAGGAAGGAACCAATCGGACGATTTGGATCTTTTAGACCAACCCTTCCACGGCGAATTGCTTTGGAAACTGCGGTCACCGCCTCTTCCTGCCCAACAACTCTTTGATGTAAAATACTTTCTAGATTTTGTAATCGTTCTGTTTCTTCTTCTTCCAGTTTNTTTACTGGAATCTTGGTCCAGCTAGAAATAATTTCAGCTATTTCATTTTCGCTNACTACTAGCTGCTTCTCTTTTCTTTCTTTTTCATCCTGGACNCTAAGTTTTTCTAATTCTTCCTGAGTTNCTTCCTGTTGCTTTTTGATTTCTCCTGCTTTTTCATAAGCTTCTTGCTTTATAGCCTTTTCTTTCTCTTCTTCCAGTCTTTTGATTTCATGCTCCAATTTTTTTATCTCTGGAGATGAAGTATAAGTACTTAAACGTACTTTGGATGCTGCTTCATCCATTAAATCAATGGCCTTATCTGGGAGATAACGATCATTAATATAACGGCTGGAAAGTTTTACGGCTGCTTCCAGAGCATCATCCGTAATTCGTACTTTATGATGAGCCTCATACTTATCTCTTAATCCAAACAGGATTTGAATTGCTTCATCTTCTGAGGGTTCTTCCACAACAACAGGTTGGAATCTTCTTTCCAAGGCTGCATCCTTCTCAATATATTTGCGATATTCTTCCCTAGTCGTTGCTCCAATAATCTGTAATTCACCCCGAGCCAGAGATGGCTTTAGGATATTGGAAGCATCAATGGCACCTTCTGCCCCACCAGCACCAATAATCGTATGAATTTCATCGATAAACAGTAGGACATTTCCATCATTGATGACTTCATTGATTACTTTTTTAATTCTCTCCTCGAATTCACCACGGTATTTTGAACCAGCCACCATTCCGGACAAATCTAAAGTAACCACTCTCTTTTCCTTAATGGTATCAGGAATATTTCCTTCTACTATTTTTAGTGCAAGTCCCTCTGCAATGGCAGTTTTTCCNACTCCTGGCTCACCAACCAAACATGGATTGTTTTTCGTTCTACGGCTTAGAATCTGAACCACTCTCTGGATTTCATTTTCCCTTCCGATGACTGGATCTAACTTTCCTTCCCTAGCATATTCTGTCAAATCTCTACTATATTGATCTAAGGTCGGGGTTGTAGAATTTTTTCCCTTGGCAGCCTTTCCTTTACCTGCTGCATATTCATTTTTCGCAGCATTAAGATCTACTCCGGATGCTGTCAGGATATCAATGTAGACCTTCTGCAAATTAACACCCAGCGTATTCAAAAGCCGAACTGCAATACAATCTGTTTCCTTAATTAAGGCAATCAGGATATGTTCTGTACCAACCAACTGGGCTTTGAATTTAGCAGCCTCTTTGTAACTTTGTTCCAAGATTCGTTTGGATCTTGGAGTGAAATTTCCAGCATCCATAATTTCTAATCCATTGCTTGGTGCGATCAATTGATTTACTAGCTCTAAGACCTTTTCCACGGTCACACCATTTTCTTTTAACACTCGAGAAGCAACACCATTCACTTCCACAAGTCCAATTAAAAGATGTTCTGTACCAATATAATTATGAGAAAGCCGATATGCTACTTCTCTAGCTACGTTAATAGCTTTTTTCGCATTTTCAGTAAATTTATCATACATCATATATTGTATCCTCCAATCTATTCATGTACTTTTCCAGTCAGATGAAAGCTCTTACGGTTAGAAACCTGTACTTATCTATATAATTGTAGGTAATTCCTTTCTTATATATTCAGCTCTTGATTGATCTCTTGTTAAGCTTCCTACATTTTTCCCAAGGCTCCATTGAAGACTTCCCGGTTGCACTCCCATCATTAATTTATGAATATTAAAAGCTCGATCAAACTTTATAACACCGGAATCTGCACCGAATTTTAATTGTGATAATAAGGTCATGGCATCATCGGAAGAAATCTGTCTGGCAAATTTTAAAATACCATAAGAACGATATACTTGATCTTCAATTTCTTCCGAATTAACCGATAACATATATTCTCTTCTTTTCCTCTCCTGTTTCACTACCTGTTGTACAATTCGATTGAGACTATCGATAATTTCTCTTTCGGAACTGCCTAGGGTTTTTTGGTTGGAAATCTGATAGATACTCCCTAGACTCTTTGTCCCTTCTCCGTAAATACCTCGTATGGTCATCCCATATTTGGCTACTTCCTCCATTAATTTATGGATGAGCCGAGCTGAACTTAAGGCTGGCAAAAACACCATACAGGAAGCTCTTAGTCCGGTTCCGGCATTGGTGGGACAGGAGGTTAGGTATCCATACTTTTCATCATAGGCAAAATGCAATTTCTCATAGGCAATATCATCAATTTTTTCCGCTTCTTCATATGCTTCTTCTAGATTCATGCCACCTACAATCGCCTGAATACGGATATGATCCTCTTCATTGATCATAATACTTATGGTTTCATCTTCGGAAAGTATTAAACCAGTAGGCTGATCTTTTTCTGCCAGTAAGGGGCTTACAATATGACGCTCTACCATGGCAGTTTTGTCTATATCATTTAGTGTACTAATATTACAAGCATAGAATTTTCTCGTCCCTGCCTGAGAAAGAGTAGGTGTAATCTCCTTTACCTCATCCACCATGGCTTTTGCTGTTTCATCATCAAGTTTTGCCGAAAATAAATATTGCTCTAGATTTCTAGCCAGTCTGATTCGGCTGGAGATTACAACATCGCTTTCAGGACCATTGATTTCATACCATTTAAGCATTGCTGCTCTCCTCCTTTTTCATCTCCTTGATTAAATCCCTTAATCTGGCAGCTTCCTCAAACTCCTCTTTTTCTATTGCCTCCTGTAGCTTCAAAGAGAGTTTTTCAATTTCAGAAAGACCTTTCATAACCCGGTCAACTTCTGTCACAAGTCCTTTTGGTCTTTTCCCAGTGTGCATTTCTGCTCCTTGGATTCCTTTAAAGGTTTTACCCAATTCATTACCAAAACTCCGGTAACAATCGGCACAACCAAACCTTCCATTACGCAAGAATTCCTGGTAGCTCGTTTTGCATCTATGACATATCATATCTGGTTTTATAGTTCCAGCTCCCTTAGTAGCTCCTGCTGTATAATAATTCTCAAGTAATGTAGAAAGCAATCCTCCTAAAGTTAGATCACTGTTCAATAAGGGTTTTTCCATTTGAAAGGATGTATAATCTGCAGCACACTCTTCACAAAGATGTTGCTCCTTCTTTAGCCCGTTAATGATCTCCGTGTAAAGTACCTTAGCATCCCTTTTGTGGCATCTGTCACATAACATGATTACTGCCCCCTTTCAAATTCTTTGAATATTTCATCGACGATATCATGTGCTTCCGAACAACTAATGTTTTTACAAAAAGCCTTGGCTAAGATAACTCTTAGCTCCTCTTTCATTTCATCTACCGCTCGTTGTTTATCATTGTCGATAGCAACAACGGCTCCTTTTCTACGGTCTAACTTAACATAACCTTCTTGTTTTAAAATTGAGTATGCTTTATTCACTGTATGCATATTAATTCCAATAATTTCAGCTAATTCTCTTACAGAAGGAAGACAATCTCCTTCCTGCAATTCAGATGTTGCAATACCGTATATAATCTGATTCCTTAACTGGATATAAATGGCTTCGTCACTATTAAAATTAATATTTACATACATTAGAAACACCTCTCTATAGTTTAAACATTTCGTAGCTTAACAGATTATCCTGATATTTTCTATTAGTTCAGCCAGTTCAGTTGTATCTGTTATATATATTGTATAACAACCGCACACTTTTGTCAATCTTTATGTGTATCTCGTGGTTTAGTTTTTTTGGGGGCAGAGTTTAATCATGGATTTCTTTTCTTCTTCTTATCTTATCTTCTCCTTCTTCCTTTTCGTTTCAAAAATTGAGCCCCTAGCCCTAACAATGCAAATAAGAGTAAAATACATACCACGCTTAGTAAGCCAATCATAAAATTCGCTTTTCTAAGATTCTTCTTATACATCTGGGATGTCATAATTTCTTCTATGGATGGTCCTTCATTACTATTTTGATAATCTCTTCTTTCCCCTGCCTCATAGCGCTGTAGGGTTTTTTCCTTACGATCGTATTGGTAAAATCCTTCTTCTCCTTGCTCATTTCTGGCATATATTAATAAGAA
>JGI24707J26582_10001395_pt1 | contig 18969 bp, 19 predicted proteins | sample BioPla1DNA1_FD_26582 | JGI IMG/M metagenome (IMG submission 26582)
CGCAAACGTGTATGAATTTTCTCGTTCGAAATTCCCCCAAAACGGGGCTGTTTGCCAATAATACGGTTTTTATGTTTTTATTGCATTTGAAAATCGCTTTTCCAATTTCTTTTTTATTTTGCTCGTCTTCAATTATTGCAATATCTCCTATATATTCGACAGTCGGATTGTATCCGAGCAATTCGCTTATAGTCGGATTTTTTTTACGTCTTTCAAAATATGCGTTTCCCGTCTTTACAAAAACTTCTTTTCCTATTTTCTCTATTTCAGATTTAGAAAGCTTTCTTTTTATCGGAATTGCCAAAAATTCGTCTTTTGCAAACGGTTTTAAATCTTCTGAAATAATTTGAAGCAAGTCAAGTGTCCTTCTTGCGCTTTCTCCGTTTTTTTTAAGCACAAAAGCCCCAATTGATAATACCTTTTCATTCTTTTCAGAAACATTTTTCTCCATTTAAAACACCGACTCTAAAAAACCTTCTATCCGAAGCTGTCTATTAACTTATTTTATATTTCATATAAATATTTTTTGTTTTTTAAAATTTCAATTCATTTAATTTATAAAAAATAGCTATAGTTGTCTATGGATGAAATAAAGAAATCGAATAAAATAAAAGAAATTAAAAATAAGCGTAAGTCGCGTTATTTTCACAATTCCGATATTGCGTCGAGTTCCGTTTTATCTGTCGGAATTATGATTTCAATTACAATAATTTTAGTACTTATATTGTCTTCTTATATATTTTCTTCAAATATTTTTGAATTTGAAAATAAAAATAAAAATGTCAAAATAGACGTAATTTCTGCAAAAGGGGGTCTCGTATACGATTCTCCACAAGTAAAATTTTCCAAAAATATTATAATTTTAAGACATTCGGGCGGTCCCGCTCTAAATTCGGAAAATGTTGAAATTGTAATAGAAGGCTTTGGCAATACTTACTTCGGAATTCCCGGGCAGCATGGAAGCCATATTGTTTTCGGAAATATAACAGTTCATTACAAAAACATATCACATTTAGGAAAAAACGAATCTTATAAAAAGAAAAACAAACATATAAATGAAGGCTTTTGGTCTATAGGTGAAACTATTGTACTTTCCGGAAACGACAGTTGCCCCGGAACTTGTAAATCAAGTGTTGAAGTTTTATCGCCCGATGTCTTGAAAACATCGAATAATTACGGTTTTGAATCCGGCAAAGCGGTCAATTTATCAGTTTATGAAAACGAATCGGGAACTCGAAATCTGTTAACCCGAAAAAAAGTTATTATAAAATCGGCATAATTGTATGATTTTTTTAATTTCCAATATTTCAAACAGTTTCACTTTACATGGTTATCCGTTTAAATATTTTGATGTCGTGTAAAATAATGTAAAAGCTTTCTAAAATCAATCAATTTAAAAATCAATCAATTTAAAAATCAGGTCAAAAAACATATGGGAAACGATTCGGAAACATTCATGAAATATTTTACAAAGAAGATGTGCTATCCCAATCAAAAAGAAGCCATGCGTGAAATATCTTTGGCTTTGGAGTCGGAAAAAGCCGTTTTGTTTGAAGGTGCTTGCGGAACCGGGAAAACATTGAGTTCTTTAGCGCCTGCTTTGGATATTGCCGAACGTAAAAAGAAAACTGTTCTGATTGTGACAAATGTGCACCAGCAAATGGTTCAGTTCATAAATGAAGCAAGAGATATTCAGGAGCAGGCAGATTTCAAAGCGTTAGTTGTAAGGGGCAAACGATCGATGTGCCCGCTTCATGTGGATTACGAAGAGTGCAGAGCGAAAACGGAAAAAACATATGATATTTTAAAACTTGAAAATGAAAGGCTAAAAATGGTAAAAGATTTGGAAGAGCGGAAAAAAGAATATAAGGAGACGAAAGATCCGGACGTTCTCGAAGAAATAAAAAATATAGAAAATAAATTAAAAGAATTTGATGAATCTTTCAAAAAAAGTAAATCGGTTTATTGTCCGTTTTTATATGAAGTGGTTCGATCCGATGAACTCGAATTTCGTAAATGGGTTTTTGAAACTGTCAGATCTTCGGAAGAAGTGACGGAATATGCGGCGGCAAGAGGTATGTGCGGATATGAGCTTTTAAAAAAGGAAATGAAAAGAGCTCAGCTTTTAATATGCAATTATCATCATGTTTTAAACAGAGATATTTTTTTAACAATATTGACTTGGATAGAAAAATTGCCCGAAGATGTAATAGTTATATTTGATGAGGCGCACAATATCGAAAATGCGGCTCGTTCCCACTCTTCAATTACAATTTCGGAAAGAACTCTTGACAGAGCGATAAATGAAATTGAAGAACATCCGGATTATTTCCCGGAAAGCCCTCGAATTGATACACAGAGAATATGGAATGCATTTTACGAAGCCATAATGGATACTTATAAATTTAAACTGGGGCCGAACGCAGAAGAAAGAATAGGCCATAATTGGTCAGATATTAAAATTAGCGATCCGACAGAGCGTTTCGATATTGTACGCGAACGTTTTTTGAGCAAAATAAAAAATTTGACGCTTACAGGTCTCAATCATAAAAAACAAATTGATGAAAAATATGATGAAAAAGAAATTTTGAAATATATTTCGTCTTTAATGAGAAGCGTATCTCGAATCGGTTTGAGTGTCGAGGAAGATTATCGTGAAAAGTTTAAAAGCGGAAACGCTCCTCTTAGAAAATCTCATATACGAAATGCGGCCGATTTTTTAGATGCTTATCTTTTGCTTTACGGAAATCCTAATTATTATCCGATTTTAAATGTGAGAAAAGACTCTTACTCCGGAAAAAATGAAATATACGGCCGAATGGAAATATTTACATGTATCCCGAGAAGTGTTACTCAAGAATTGTTTAATTCATTAGGCGGCCTCGTTTTAATGTCGGCGACATTAAGGCCTTTTAATATGATTCGGGAAACTTTGGGACTTGAAAGAGAATGTGTAGAAATCGCATACAACACAACATTTCCGATAGACAGAAGGAAAACATTTGCCGTTTCCGTTCCTCCTTTATTCTCAAGTACGCGCTTGCGCCAAGAAACTTCAAACGCTGTTGAATATTCTTTGATATCTGCTATTAAATCGACACCCGGAAACGTTTTGATTTACTTTCAAAGTTCTTCGGAAGCAATACGCTACGGCAACTTTTTAAGAGCGGCTTTCGGTGATTCACTTAAAGTTTTTATAGATGAGCCCGATGCAAACTCAAACGACATAAGGGAAGCGTTTTTCAAAATAGGCGAATCAGGAGGAAAAGCAGTTTTGGTAAGTTACATTCTCGGTACTTTAAGTGAGGGAATAGATTTCCAAAACAACCGCGCAAGAACCGTAATAATAGTCGGGGTCGGTTATCCCGCTTTAAACGACAGAATCCGTGCTGTTGAATCGGCCTATGATTTAGTTTTCGGAGATGGAAAAGGCTGGGAGTTTGCAATTTCCGTTCCCACAATGAGAAGAATTCGCCAAGCAATGGGCCGAGTAGTTAGATCCCCTACCGATTACGGAGTCCGAATTTTGCTTGACGCAAGATTTCAAAAAGCATCAGTCAGAACACTTGGAAAATATTCTGTATATAATCAATTTCCCGATGAAGAAAAAGACGAAATAGAAGATATAACTCCTAAGGAAATTGGAGCATATCTTAATGACTTCTTTTCAAAAATGAATTAATAATAGAATAAATATAAAAATAGAAAAAATAGAAAAATACAAAAAGCATAATATACTAAAAGGACTAAATACTTAATATTAAAAATACCTTTATTTTTCAATACATATATTCTCAATTTTTTATAAAATCGATTATAAAATCATTATAAAATCATTATAAAATATTTTTAAATTATTATACAAATTTGTTTAAACGGTGTGTTTTTTATGAGTGTACAAGATATTGTAAAAGAAGTAACTAATGAACTTGAACGCATAGTCAATACAAAAACAGTAGTCGGAACTCCAATTCAGGCAGCAGACAAAACTATTATTCCGATTGCGGAAATTTCAGTAGGTTTTGCAAGCGGGGGTTTTGACGGTTCCGGTGAAAAAACCGATCAAAATGAAAATGCAAAAGCATTAGGCGGTGGCGGAGGCGGCGGTGCAAAAATAAATCCGGTCGCATTCATAGTTTTATATGAAGATAAATCGGAAATTTTAACATTGAAAAATGCGGGACTCGAAAAAGACCTTTTAAAAGTAGTTGACTCTTTGCCCGATTTGATCGACAGATTAAGATCTAAGAAAAAATCAAAAGAAGATGCCGAAAATGATGAATACGAAGAAGATGAAGACGAGGAAGACGAATTCGAATAATTTTCGTTAATGTTTTAATTTGATTTCATATAATTTCATATTATTTCATTCGATTTTTGAATGATTCAAAATGGTCTTTATTGAAACTTTATCCGTATTGGCCGCAATAGCGGCAGCAATTTTGCTAATAGCGGCAGGAGCTTTGCTAATCTTAATATTGCTTATTGCAGTTTTGACAGTTGTAGCTTTGCTCATTTCTTATTGCATAAAAATTCGAGTTTTTGCAGAAGTTTGCAAAAGGAAATCCGGTTTCATTAAAAAAGATGCATTTGCATTCATAATGTTTTTTTCATATCCTTTGTATAAAATAAATTTATTGGAAAAAGACGAAGCCAAAGACGAAAAGAAAAGTGATAATAAAAAGAAGAAAGAATATAAAAGTACTAAAACCGATAATATTAATGCCAAAAACGACAAAAACGTTAAAAACGGTAAAAACGGAAAAAACATTAAAAAGGGCAAAAACGGTAAAAAAGAGAAAAAATCGGGAAAATCGGACGGAAAGCCGTCTCGTACAGATATTATTCTTGCAAAAATCAAAAAGAACCCGTCACAATTTGTTTCCGACACAGTTGCCGCATTTAAAAGAATTAAGTCACATCTCATTCAACTAGTTGTGTCTTTAATACTTGCAGCAAACATAAATACATTAGAATTTAAACTGTATTTCGGTCTTTCAAATCCGGCAGATACCGGAATTGTGTACGGAACTCTTCATTCGTTTAAAGGCGGTATTCTCGGTGCACTTTCGCATCATATAAATAAAAAGAAAAACAAGTTCAAAAAATTGGAAAAACGTCTTTTCGATATCGTTTATAAAGACTTTTTATTTTATCCCGATATGAATGAAGAAAGACTCGAATTTGATTTTAAAATGGATATTTCATATCGACTTATATCGTATTACTACCCGATTATCAGATTCTTACTGAAGCGGGATTTCCGGGTCGTTGTAAAAAATTACATATATCCGTATTTTATAAAAAAGTAAATTATTTATTTTTTATTATTTTTTTATCTTCCTTTTTTATATTTTCTGCATTTATTTACAAAAACATCAACGGGAAATGATGCCGGGTGCATTTGCATGTATCCTGCAAGTGTTTCATATTCAATCAATCCGTCTTTTTTGTCTTTAATTCCTTTTCCTCTTAACATTTCAAATGCGAATTTCGAATCTTTATCGGGTTCTGTTAGTGAATAGTGATACGAGTGAGCGTTAATTAAATCTGTTTTAAAGTCCGGAATTAACGGTTTTGCTTGAGAGTATCCAAGTCCTTGAAGTTTTTTTGTTATATATGACTCGGCCGGCAAAATGTCTGCCATTCTGTATTTTTTCCCTTCGGCATTTGCGTAAGTTTTACAAAAATACGAAAGTCCGCCTCCTTCTCCGTATATGGGAACTCCGTCTTCGGCCGCTTTTTTTAATTTGGAAGTTGCGGGTGAAAATGCCAATTCTTCAATATACATCTCAGGATATCCGCTTCCAAAAAAGTAGCCGTCCGCTTCCGGAAATTCTCCTGCAACCGGGCTGAATTTAATAAGCCTTGCTCCCGATCTTTTAAGTGCGTCTATCATGTCGTAATAATAAAAACAAAAAGCGCTGTCCATCGCAATTCCGATTGTAACATCGGGACTCGGGCATTCGGGATATATCGTTGATTCTCTCCCAATTTCATTTTCTTTTGCAATTTCAGTTAAAAGGTCGATATCAACATTTTCTTCAATAATGTCTGCCATAATTTCAAAATTAACGTGATTTTCTTCGGGCATATAAAGTCCCATGTAACGCTCAGGAACTGTCAATTCCGAATTTCTGGGAATAGAACCGACTACGGGTACCATATCTTTTAAAACTTCTCTGAGCATTGATTCGTGGCGCGGACTTCCTACTTTATTAAGAATTACACCTGCTACGTTTACATCTTTGTCATAATCTATAAAACCTTTGATTAACGCAGCTACGCTCCTTGACATCCCGTGAGTGTTTACAACAAGAATTACCGGCAAATCAAGGGTTTTTGCAACGTGGGCGGCTCCTGCAAATTCAGTCGTTCCCATTCCGTCATAAAGTCCCATAACTCCTTCCACAATCGAAATTTCGGCAGTTTTCGATTTGTTTTCAAACGAGTCTATAATTCCCTGTTCTCCCATCATAAATATGTCCAGATTTCCTGCCGGACGCCCGCAAATCATAGTGTGATAAGAGGGGTCAATATAGTCAGGTCCGACTTTAAACGGCTGTACCGCTACGTTTTTTCTTCTCAAAGCGGCCATCAATCCCATGGAAACTGTCGTTTTTCCGGCACCGCTGTTTGTTGCGGCAATTAAAAATCCTTTGGACATAGTACTTTTCCTTTTGTTTTTTAAAATTATATTTTTAAATAAAAATGTTAAAATTAATTAGAAATTATACCTAATATATTCTTCATAGTTAATAACGTTTTATCAAATTAACTAATTTAATTTTTTCCGATTTGCAAAAAGTTATATATATTTATCGTCAATAGTCTCATATTTATGATAAATTTTACAGTTTTATTGCTTTTGGGATTAATAGCGGTTTTGGCCGCAATTGCCGGTTATACGGAAGATTTGGAATCCGTTATCGGCTCTCAAAGCAATCCAAATTCTCAGGTTCAATTGGCTCCTCAAGTGATGAGGCCTCACAGGTATTTCAACAAAGCGATTTCGGGTGAGCCTATATCAAATGCGTTAACAGCTGCAATTGGTGCGTCTGTAGCATACCTTTTTACATACATTTCATTTCCTTTTTTGGTTTCGCTCGTTTTGGGAAGTATTGTTGCATCTCTGTTTCATGCATACTTGGCGTTTGTGTCACATACGGGGCGCATTGCAAGCCAAGGAAGATTTAAACAGCCGCTTTACAAAGATGTCATTCGTTCGCATATCTTTCCAATTGCGGCCTATGCGTTTTTAACAGTTTTTTGTATTTTGTCAATATCTTATATCTTAAAATACGCACTTGAACATCCGTTTCCGTTTCCTTTAATTTCTCTAATCTTAGGAATTTCGGTAGGTTCAATCGGATCTTCAATCGGTGATGTATATTATGGTGCCGAAAGTTTATATCAAAACTATCCGTTCGGAGCCGGTATAAATGCGGCTCACTCGGGCGATATTGTTAGAAAAGGAGCATCGGGGATTTTAACAAATCACGACCACACTTATTTCTGTTCAATGTTCGGTGCGCCTGCAACCGGTCTTGCATTTTCGGCAACAGTTTTTTTAACTACTTGGATTACATCCGTATTCAATCCTAAAGACGGAACAATATACGGTGTTTTGGCAATAATTTTAGGAATTTTGTTTATTATTTGTCTGTTTGTTTTAAATCGCATTTTGGAAATTTATGCGCATCATCGCTTCGGCCCTTACAGAGAAACGGAAAAAGGAGATGCCGTAGATATATGATCGAGAATTTATTTGACGTTTCAACCGTTTTAAGCGTTTCAAACGTTGCCGTTTTCTTATTTGTTTTAATCGGCGGCGTATTAATTTCTCTTAGTGTTCATTTCATTCCTATTGGAGGTGCACCTGCCGCAATGGCTCAAGCAACCGGAGTCGGAACCGGAACGACTCAACTTGCGGCAGGAGCAGGCCTTACCGGACTTTTGGCGGCCGGTTCTGTTTCGGCGGTAACGAATAATTTATATTTGCCGCTTTTTATTGGATCAATTTCGTCGTGTCTTATGATTGCAATAACGATGTTTTCGGCAAATCTTGTCTATATATTCGGAGTCGGCTGCCCGTTAGTTTCGGGTAAACGACAAAGAGACGTAATTACAAAAGACAGACAAGACGTTTATGTTTCAAAAGGAACGGAAGGGCACGGAACTCCTACCGCAAGCTTTTTTAGCGGCCTTATAGGAGGTCTAATCGGAGGATTTGGAGGCTCACTCACTTACGTTTCAATACTTTATTTGTGCACTAAAACTGTAGGGATTTCTTTTGCCGGATCCGCCGCTTTTGCCGCAACTTGTTCAATCGCTTTGTTTTATATAAACTCAGTAATTGCATCTTACAACATCGGTGGAACTATTGAAGGATTTACCGACCAAAAATTTAAAAAAATGCCGAAGGCAATTTTTGTATCTTCAATCGCATCCGCAATTTTCGGAATAATTACGATCGCAACAGTTTATTTGTTCATTGTTCCTGCAACGGGAGGTATATTCTAATGAATAATAAACAGAATAATATGAATTGTAATCACAACAATTCAATGAATAACAAATGCAATAATTCAATGAATAACAAGTGCAACAGTAGCAACAATACAACGAATAATAAATGCAACAGTGCAACGAATGAAAAATAGAATAAAATTTCTAAAAAAACAGTTTTCACGGGCGACAAACTCTTTTTGTTCGGAATAGTTTTGGCTGCAGCGGGTTTTGCAATATTTTACATATCTCGTATGCTTTATATGTCTGATGTGTCTCGTTTTTTCTCGTCTCTTGAAATTTACAATTCTTATCCGTTTCTATTTGATATATTATTCGGATTTTTATTTAACTTTTTATTCGATGTTTCGTTTTGTTTGAGTGCGGTTTTATTCATAGTTTCAGGGTCAGAAGCTTGCCGATATATCGCACGCTACGGAATCGGGACGGGAGTTCCGTCTGTTGGCATGTATTCCGTTGGAATTGCAACAATCTGTTCCGTTTTCGGTTTTTCGTTGTTTGATCAAATTACCGGTTTCGGCGGTTTTTTGGCCGGAATTTCAGTATCTTTAATTTTCGGTTTTATTTGCGGTAAAATTACAAACAAATATTTGAATTTGAATATTCCGGGATTTACATACAATATGACATTGGTTTCCGTAGCAACCACCGCTTCTTTTATGGCTTCCGGCATATTTTTGTTTGGAAGCTTTGAATCTATTATATATCTAAGAGGTATGATAATGTCAGGGATTGCGGCATTGCTTTTTATCGGAACAGCCGTTATGGTTTTTCATTCCTATAACGCATCATTGGGCGCGGACGAGTCACACGATCGCACACAACATCTCGCATTTTCAAATGCGTTTTTATGGATGCTTTTACTTTCTTTAATATCAGCATTTTTTAAACCCGTGTCGGTAGTTTTAATAATAATGTTTTCATTAATACTATTTATATACAGTTTTAAAAAATACGTTAAATGTGTTAAGCGTGATTCATATGTTATTTCAGAGCCTGCTTTGCTTCCTACCGAGGAGGAACTTATATGAAAAGTACGAGTAAAAGTACTAATGAAAATATGGGTAAAAGTGTGAGTGAAAGTATGAGTGAAAATATTAATAAAAGTATGAGAATTATTATATCTCCCGAAACAAATCTTGTAATGGATCCGATAGACTGCGTAATTTCAAGTGAAAAATCAAATGAAAATTATAATGCTTTGCTGTCGATTTTAACTGAAACGGAACATCACATAGACGGTTTGGTAAATTCGTTGAGCTCCGGAAAACCGGTTTTAAACTCATGGAAAGGACGAGAAAACACATTTGAAATCGCAGGTTTAATTACCAATTTATTTTACGGAATAATAATTGGTGTTTTATTTATTACGTTTATTTTAATAATAATTGGAGTTATCGGCTTATGGTAATTTCTGAAAATTGGCCCTCAATGAAAGGTGAATATCGCTCCGGCGATTATAATTCATGCGTTGCTGTCGTTACTTGCGGCTCACACTTAAACGACAATTCTTTTATTGAATCGGGAGCGGCAATATCCGGCTCTTGTAAAACGGAAAATTTAGGAATTGAAAAGCTCGTAGTTCATATAGTTTCAAACCCGAATATACGTTTTTTAATCGTTTCAGGAACTGAAGTAAAAGGACACATAACAGGCGAAGCAATTCTCATGCTCCACAAAAACGGGGTTTCGGAAAACAGAATTGTCGGTGCAAAAGGTGCAATTCCGTACATTGAAAATTTATCAAACGATGCAATCGAAAGATTTAGAGAACAGGTGTAGTGTATCGATTTGATAAATGTAGAAGAAGAAGAAGTAATCATTTCAAAAATTAAAGAATGCGTTTTAAACAATCCCGGACCTTTCCCGGGCGAGCCAGTTTCGGCTTCAATAGAAAAAAATCAAACCAAAGAAAAATCGAAATCCGAAAAAACCGATAAATCGTCATTAAATTTTGCAGATATTGATTTTAATATCGATTCAAACTTTGTGGAAGAAATCGTAAATTTACGTTTAAAACTCATTGATTTGGAATTAAAAAATATAGGAAATTTGCAAAAATATAAAGCAGGCTACAAATCCGGCAAAATAGTCGGATTCGTTTTAGGCTTTATCGCAACCATATTTACTTTGATTTTGCTGTTTTTATCAATCAGTATCATACCGGTTATGTGAGTGATTCATATGGAAACTGAATACGAAAATGTAAAAAGAACGGGCGATTCGATAAATTACAGAGCACGTTTGCTTTCAAGAGCAGTTCGAATCGAAACAGGTGTTAAAAAAACAAGGCTAACGGGAATTTTAATCGGAATTTTTATCTCTTTGTTATTTTTCGTAATTTTGCCGATTTTAATACGGCTTTTTGAAATATTGTTTTTAATGTAATTTTATTTTATTTTATTTATTGTTTATTTATTGTTTATTTATTGTTTATTTATTGTTTATTTATTGTTTATTTATTATTTATTTATTATTTATTTATTGTTTAACGGGGAATTTTTATGAATCCTGACAGTAATGAATACTCTGAAATACTGGACAGATTGGATCGTATGGATGAAAAAACCGAGTTTTTCAGCTCTGAAATGTTTCAAAGATTCGGGAAAAAAACAGGTTTTGAAGTCGGTTTTTTATACGGAATATTAGCAGGAATGCTTTTTACATACTTGTTTATTATATTTTTTATGTAATAATTGTTAATTATTAATTATAGGTAATTGTTAATTATCGGTAATTGTAATAACAGTAATTTTACTTTTTTCGGGGATAATTTATGTTTAAATTTGAAAAAGAGCAAAAAATTTTTGAAATAGGCGGGATAAAATTTGGGGGCCAACCGGGCGAATATCCTACAGTTGTAATCGGTACGATGTTTTATAATCGCCACAAAATAGTCTCAAATGCGGACAAAGGGATTTTCGATAAAAAAGAAGCTGAAAAGCTGTGGTTTGATCAACTTGAAATTTGTGATGAAACAGGTCTTTTTTGCGCAAACCAAATCGTTGGTGAAACTCCGGAATCGATGAAAAATTATATTGACTGGTTTTCTGAAATTGATAACTCGGCACCTTTTTTAATGGATTCGTCAGACGGTGTCGTACGCTCTTTCGCCGCCGCTTATGCTTCTGAAATCGGTCTTGAAAAACGTGCAATTTACAACTCGGTCAATGCAAGCGTTGACGAAAAAGAAATAAATGCGTTAAGAGACAGCAAAATCAATTCCTCGATCATTTTGGCGTTTAACGCGGTTGACCCTTCAGTTTCCGGAAAAATCGAAATATTGGAAAAAGGCGGAACAGGTCTCTCAGGAGGCCTTATGGATATTGCACAAAAGTGCGGAATCGAAAAACCGTTAATAGACGTTGCCGCAGTTCCTCTAGGATCCGGTTCCGGTCCTTCTATTCGAGCAGTAACTACCGTAAAAGGTCACATGGGTCTTCCGGTCGGCGGCGGTTTTCACAACATTTCATCTTCATGGGATTGGCTTCGTGAATTTAAAAACAAACAAGATAATCCGAAAGAATATTATTTGCCTTCAGATATCGGATCAAATCTGGTTGCCCAAGTTTTGGGAGCCGATTTTCTTTTATACGGTCCGATCGAAAATTCAAAACATATAGCGACAGCAGTAGCAATGGTAGATATAATGCTCGAAGAAAACGCAAAAGAATTGGGAATTCAAATTCACAACGAAACAAATGCGCCGATTTCAAAACTTGTATAATCCTTTCATATTTTTATTTTTTATATTTTAATTTTTATTTATTTTTTATTTTTTAATTTTATATTTTATTTTTATATTTATTTTTATAATCAATTTTTTATATGGACAAGTGCAAAATGGTTTTTAAAAAATTTTTAAGCTATTACAAACCGTACAAATCAATGCTTTTTCTGGACATATTTTGTGCTTTGCTTATAAGTTTAATCGATTTGAGTTATCCTCAAATTTTACGGTTTTTAACACAAAAAGTTTATGTAAAAGAAACGGAATTCGTTTTAAGTGTTCTTCCTTATGTAATAGTCGTCCTTTTGATAATGTATTCCGTAAGGGCGCTGTCTCGGTATTATGTTACATCTTACGGCCATATTATGGGCGCAAAAATGGAATCCGATATGCGCCGAGATCTTTTTGAACAATATCAAAGGCTTTCTTTTTCATATTACGATAAAAACAAAACGGGAGACATGATGTCTCGAATTTCGGCCGATCTTTTTGATATTTCGGAATTGGCGCACCACGGCCCGGAAAATATAATATTGTCCCTTTTAACAATTTCCGGCTCATTTATATTACTTATGTTCATAAACATTCCGATGACCGTTATTTTGTTTTTGATAACTTGTGTTTTAATAATTTTCAGCCTTCGGCAGCAAAAAAAGATGCGTGCCGTATTCATGGACAACAGAAGAAAAATATCCGATATAAATTCAAGTGTTCAAGACAGTCTTGAAGGAATTCGTGTAGTTAAAACGTTTGCAAACGAATCTATTGAAATGGAAAAGTTCGAAAAATCAAATAGGGCGTTTTTAGATTCGAAAAAGAGCAGTTATTACGCAATGGGAACTTTTCATTCAGGAAACAATTTTTTACAAGGAATGCTTTACTCTTCCGTTTTAATAAGTGGTGGTTATTTTATTGCAACAGGAAGCCTCGCACCGTACGAACTTGCGTTTTATGCATTATACATTTCTATTTTTATAAATCCGATAGAAGTTTTAGTAAATTTTACGGAATCGTTTCAAAAAGGATTTGCCGGTTTTAAGCGTTTTTACAATATAATGCAGCTTCATCCCGACATTAAAGAGTCTAAAGATGCAATCGTATTAAAAGATGTAAAAGGCGAAATATTTTACAACAACGTTTCATTTTCTTACGAAAATGAAACTAAAGTTTTAAACGACTTAAACATTTCAATTTCTCCCGGAGAAAAAGTAGCTTTAGTCGGTCCCAGCGGTTCCGGAAAATCCACGATTTGTTCTCTTCTTCCCAGATTTTACGATGTAAATTCCGGCTACATTACAATCGACGGAAAAGATATAAGATGTTTTACTCTTTCGTCACTTAGAAAATCGATTGGAATCGTTCAGCAGGATATTTATTTGTTTTCCGGTTCGATTAAAATGAATATCGCTTACGGAAAACCGGACGCAACTGACGAAGAAATAACAAAAGCTGCAAAAAATGCAGGGATACACGATTTTATAATTTCTCTTCCCGACGGCTACGAAACATTTGTAGGCGAGCGCGGAACCCGGCTTTCAGGCGGTCAAAAACAAAGAATTTCAATTGCTCGCGTTTTCTTAAAAAATCCTCCGATTTTAATTCTCGACGAAGCAACTTCGTCCCTTGATAACGAAAGCGAACGACACGTTCAAAATTCACTTAACAATCTTTCCAAAAACAGAACAACAATAGTAATCGCACACCGACTTTCAACAATAAGAAACGCAGACAAAATATTAGTCTTAACAGATGAAGGAATTGAAGAATCGGGCTCACACGAAGAATTGCTTAAAAAAGACGGACTTTATGCAAAATACTACAACATGCAATTCGAAGTCGGAAGCTAAATAGTTTTTACAAACTCTATAAAATACGAAAATGGTTTGAAAAACATATTAAATAAGCACCTTCGGTGCTTATTTTCATGTTTTTATTCATATAATTTTGCAACAGATTTATTTAAAGGAACATCTATCGATTCTGCAATCGATTTACATTTTGTTCGAAGCATATATACAATCGGCATAAAGTCTTCATCTGACAACGATTCGTAATTTGCCATTCCTTTGCTTATTATAAGACTTGCCGATTTCATCGCATCTATCGTTTCTTTGGGTGATTCGATAAGGCTTATTCCAATGAAATCAGTTCCGGTCGTTAGCACTTTGTTTGCATATTCGTCCAATTTTAAAAGTTTTACGTCTTCCATTGTTGCATCTGTTAAAATCGGTTTTCCTCGAACTACAAGGGTTACATTTCCGCCTAATTTTCGAATGATTTTTATAAATTCTCTGTCAAATACGATTTCTCCGCAGTTGTCTGCCAAGTAAACAACATTTTGAAGCATTTCATATATTTTTTCAGTATCGTCGACAAAAAATCCTTCATTGAAATAATTTAAGAATTCTTTTTTAAAATGTTCGTCCGATGCATTTTGACCCGCAATTCCGAAATCAAAATAATTTCCTATAACGGAAATAAGAGCCGCTCTTCTGAAAATTTCTTTTTTTGAATAGGAGGAATTTTCAAAATTCGCCGTTTCATATTCTGTTTCATATTCCGTTTCTTTTTTCGTTCCGTCTTTTTTTATTTTGTCTTTATTTATTTTGTCTTTATTTATTTTGTCTTTATTTATTTTGTCTTTATTTATTTTTCCGTAAATCAGTTCTTTTGCAAAAGGTAAAATTTCGAGTGCAGTCTCGTTATTTTTTTGTTTAACGAATTTATACGGATCCGGATTGTTTAAAATTTCATAGCATTTTCTGTGAACCGGTGTTGAACATTCGGTTGAAGTTTCTGCGGGGTTGTAAGTTTCGTTTAAAACGGAGATGCATTCTTTCATAACTTTATTGGTCAATTCCAAATCGGCATCCACAAGTTTACATTGAAAGTGGACTCGTTCCAAAAGGCAATATGTACATCTTGGCGACATTTTCATAAAAAATCACATCATAAAAACAAAGTTAAAGAATCATATTAAAATAACAAGTTTCAATATCAATCAATAATAGGCGACCCGAATGTAAAATCGTCAAGCGATTTTACAACTTCCCACGTTTTTTTGCAATCGCAATTTACGCGGTCCAAAACTTTTACATCTTGAGTTATCGAAAAGTCTCGAATCATATCGGCTACATCAAAGCTGCATTCTTTACAATTTCGGGGACCCCGTTTTGCTCCCGCTCCTACCGGGTCGGACATTATATACAAATCGGGATACTTTTGTTTTGCATATTTTAAAATTTCAACGGCGCTCCAAAGCCAAGGTGGTCTGAACTCGTTTCTTTCCCACATTTTTTCAACAAAAGTTTTGTTTTGAACATTGCATAAATTCATTGAAACTGTTTCAGCAAGATTATGCTCGCATATATCATCGATTGTCTTTTTCATATCTTCGATTGCTTCTCTTTCCGACAAAAACGGCGGTTTTAAAAGAAGATACGCTTTGTTGTAAAGGCCTGCTTTTTTTGCACATTTGCAGGCTCTTTTGAAAACTTCAAATGAAAATCCTTTGTTGATTGAATTTTTTCTGACAAAATCGTTTGACGTTTCAAGTCCGTATGCAAATTCAAACGGTTTATCTTTCATGATTTCCGCACATTTGAGTGCTTTTTCATACGTTACAAATTCGGGTCTCGTTTCGGCAAGCACATAACTTACTTTTTCATTTTCATAAAGCCGATTTAAAATTTCATTTCTTGCATATTCCGATATTTCAGATTTGTCAAGAAAACTTCCCGATGTGAATATTTTAACCATAATTCTTTCTTTTTTATCGGCACGCGACATTGCAAAATCGAGCTGTTTTAATATATCTTCATCGGTCGGAATTTCGAAAGCGCTGTCGTAAACATAACCGCACATCGTGCATCCGCCCTGTTTTCCCCAATAGCAGCCGGAAGTTCTAAAAATAATCGTGAGCGTGTCGATTATATCGCCTCTTATATTATCTTTTCCGAACCACGATGCGGCCGGTTTGTCAAGTGGCTCTTTTTTAGGTCTGTGCAGTTTTCTAATGTTCAGAACTTCGCTGTTTAATGTCATGAATTTCAATCCCGATCTTTCTTTTTTTCTCTTATTCCTCTTTAGGATAAAACGAAAAAATAAAACACCAAAATTACAAAACTTCCGTAATTTCAGAATTAGAATAGTTTTATTACGTTTATAAGTTTTCCTTAAAAGCATTAAAATTAAGAATACTGAATCGAAACTAATAAAATATATAATAATTTAATTATTATTCGCACTCTTTACACATTTCATATATTTTTACGACATCATCGTATGGTTTTTCATATATTGTAGCTTATATATATAACTTCTTATATTTTTTTTATATTGTCATAATTTCTCGTTTTTATTATTTTTTTATGAAAGCATTAAAATTATATGTTAATTATTCCTTTTTATCTCACATGGCGCTTGATAAAACTTTTGAAAAGAAAATGTCGTCAGACAAAGACGGAATTCGCTTTGCAACGCCTGAGCCGATTGCAAAACACAGAGCATCAAGGCTCAAATGCAAAACGATTGCCGATATCAGTTGCGGAATCGGAGGTCAGACGATTTATTTTGCAAAAACGTGCGAGCACGTTTTTGCAGTCGAAATTGATCCTGTGAAAATAAAACATGCAAAAAAGAATTGCAGAAAACACGGTGTTTCAAATGTAACATTTATTTGCGGTGACGCTTTAAGCCCTGAAGTTCTTTCTCAAATTCCAAAAGTAGATGTCGTTTTTTCCGACCCTGCAAGACCGGCTGAAGAAGACGTACGAAAAATGGATTCGTTAAACCCGGGAATTCCGGAAGTAATGAATGCCTACAAAGAAAAAACAGGTTCATTTGCATTCGAAGCACCTCCTCAAATGCCGCCTGACAGAATAAATTTCAACTGTGAAAAAGAATACATATCTTTAAACGGAAAATTAAACAGATTGACACTTTACTTCGGAGATTTGAAAAAATATGACAGAATTGCAGTTTCGCTTCCGTCCGGAAACGCAATCGTTTCAAACCCCGACAGCACAAAAGTTCCACCGTTAATTATGACCGATACCGTTTCATACAATGCGTTTGAACCGGACCCTGCAGTCGTTTCAGCCGATCTTCTACCCGAATTGGCACTCGATATGTTTATGGGAACCGGAGGCTATTTTAAAGTTTTTAAACCCGACAATAAAAGAACGCTTCTCACATCGGAACTTTTAATGTTTCACCCGCTAATTAAAAACAATTTCATCGTTTTAAGGACGATGCCTATTGGAAATGATGAGGAAATCACGGATCTTTCGGAATATTTGCAAAAAATAGATGCAGGAAAAGTAGTTTTAAGAGGTTCGATTGATCCGAAAGATTATTGGACTTTCAGAAACAGACTCGAAGAAGGCCTTTCAGGCAAAAAAACAATTCATTTATTTTTCAAAGAAAAAGAAGCGATTATTTGTGAATTAATGGCTTTTGATAAAAGCTGATTGATTTGATATTTGATCTATATTTTTTTTGTAAATTAATAAATAAAAATTAAATTTACCTTCAGGTAAATTTTATTTTTATAAAATCTTTTTTACCGATTGTTTTATCAAATCTCTATTTTTAATTAAATATTCAATCAACCGATATATTATATATATTATTCCAACAACTATTGCGGCAATAATAAACATTATTAAATAAGGAACTATAATATAATCAAACGGAGACGGAGGTAAATTAGGTATGTTCATAATGTTGTGTTCTATTAATTCGTCAATTTTTCTTCCCATTTCATAATAGAGTGAACTGTTATCTTTTAACGAACGATTTGCCGGATTACTTAAAAATATTGCCGCAAACGGTGAAATTATCAAAAACGGGAAAGAATAAATCAAGGCCCTTGATGAAACTGCTTTTCTGAAAAACAATTTATAAAATAAATAAAAAGGAAATCCTGCCAAAATAAACCCAAAAAGCGTATTATAAAACATATGATATATGTATTCAGGCCCTCCTTTATAATATTCGTTTCCAATAAATAATCCCGGCTGCTTTAATAACATAAATGTTAAAGCTATGGTTGAAATCAGCACTAAACAAATTATTCCCGCTCTTTTATTAATCTTTTCGGTTTTTATGCTTTTTAAGAAAACGGATCCGTTTATTATTGCGTAATATAAAAAACATGTTAAAGAAACTATGACTATTACCCCGATCGCCCAATTAAAAGCGGATTTGGGTATCCAAAACGGATTTAATTTATCCATGTCGAAGTTAAATACTATACTCAAAATCATGTAATTTATTATGAATAAAAATCCGTGAAATAGAACGGAAATTTTTGTATTGTTATCTTTAAAAATTTTGAAAAACATATAAACTATTGAAAACAATACGATGAAGTATAGGGAAATTACACTTATTATACCTATTAATAATAAAATTGCTATTATTAACAAAGAAGCATTAAAACCGTCCAAATTTAATTCTTCAGGCAATTTAAATGCTGACAGAAATATAGGTAAATATAAAAACAAAATTATACATAAGATAAGAATTGAAAATTCAATAATCGAAACCTTTTCATCTAATGATAATGATTTGAATTTTGATTTTAAATTGTTTAAATATGATAGCATAAAACCACTATTGTTCTAATTATATTTATATACATTTATTTTTATTTTTTTATTATTTTTATTACATTACTTGTTCCGATTTTTATTTAAATTGATTGC
>JGI24707J26582_10001399_pt1 | contig 18925 bp, 14 predicted proteins | sample BioPla1DNA1_FD_26582 | JGI IMG/M metagenome (IMG submission 26582)
GCTTTGTAGAGGATATAAGCCCCCTTGCTGAACTGAGCGGTTTGAGTGAGCTTATCCTCATCGGTGATGTGCCGGAAGATCTAGGACCTTTAGCTGGATTGACGAACTTAGAAGTCCTTGGCTTAGGGTGGACTACCTATTCTGACATTCGCGTCTTGGTAGGAATGGCGGAGAGAGACGTTCCCCAAAGGTGGACTCCGACAGAGGTGCCGAGAAACACACCCGTCGAAGATCTTCAATACATGTATTGGGGTATGTCCGGTCGTCACGATATAACGCCTTTAGCCGAGTTGACGAAGTTAAGATGCCTTTTTATGGGATGCTTTCCTTTTGATGACATAAGCCCACTGGCAAAGCTGACACACTTAGAAGAGCTTTACTTACCTTACAGTGACATCTCCGACCTGAGTCCTTTGATCGGCTTGGCAAATCTAAAGACGCTGGATTTGACCGCCAACCAGGGGGTTGACATTACGTACTTAGAGAGAATCTCCAGCCTGGAAAACCTGGACTTAACCGGTGTCGAACTTGGTGCAAAAATGTCGCTGCTGGTGCGCCTCACGAATCTGAAGGTCTTAGGGCTTGGGGAAAATGGCATTTCGAACATTAATCCCCTAGCTCGATTGAGAAATCTTGAGGTCTTGACTCTGCCAAAGAACGAAATCTCCAACCTCAGCCCCCTCGCTGGACTGACTAAGTTAAAGGTGCTCGACCTGTCAGATAATCAGATCTCTGACATCACTCCTTTGCAGCGCATGGCGGAGTTGGAGAATCTTTACTTGGCAGGCAACGGCATCTCCGACATAAGCACATTAGCGAGGCTGAGGAAGCTGGAGAAACTTGACTTAAAGGATAACCGCAAAGTCTCAGACCTCAGTCCCTTAGAGGGATTGACGAGTTTAAGAACCCTTAATCTTTGGGGGTTCTTTGCCGCAAGCATTGAGTCTTTGGCGGGACTGTCAAATCTCGAAGTGTTGGTCCTGCTGGCACACCCAGGGGTGGATCTGTCAGTTCTTTCAGGGTTAACTGATCTAAGAGAACTTGACCTGACCTCAAGCCATTTGGAGTCAGGGCTGGAGTTTCTCTCTGGACTGACCAGGCTGGAGTCTTTGCGGCTCCCAAATTGCAGAATCCAGGACATTAGCCCTTTGGCAGAACTTGCAGACCTGAAAGTGCTCGATCTGAGCAATAACAGGATCTTCGACCTAAGCCCCCTGGAGAACTTGACCAACCTGGCAGTCCTTGGTCTGGAGAGCAACCCTGTTCGGGATATCAGCCCCCTGGTGCGGAATCAAGGTTTGGGTGCAGGGGATTACATAGATCTAAGGTACAGCGAGCTTGATCTTTCTGACGGATCTGATACGCTGCAGCAAGTGGCCTTGCTGCAGGCTAGAGGGGCAGACCTCGACATTGGCAATCACCGCCGCTTCCGGGAAAGGTGGGATCCGCTGTATGGTTCCACGAAGGGAGAGTAAGTGATGAGGGCAAAGAAAACAAGTCCAGTGTTAATGTTTGCAGTCTTGCTCCTGGTGACTCTCCAGCCAGAAAGCGTTCTGGCATCCATGTTTGATGCTATGCTGGGCTGGCTGGCAGACGAGGAGCATGAACCTGTCCAGGCTTGATTACATAAAGTCGGAAGACGGGAACGTTGGAAGCCTGATCATTTCAGGCGATCCTGCAACCACATTAAGCTGGAGTTTCGACTCGGCGAAAAAGTCCGCCATCGGGATTCCCTATGGGACATATGCCCTTGGGCAGGGAAGTCCGGAAGGGGACATAACCTTGGCGGTGCGCCAGGGTTTAACTGACCCTACCGGGAGTATGCACCTCCTTGAGATCCCTGCATCAAGCACAGTGCTTCTGTTGAATACAACAGATAAGCCATCAACCATACAAGCACCAAGTTTCTCTGATCCTGTTGATGTAACGGATCTGGAGTTTCTCCTAGGCAGCCTGATCAGCCCTCTGATTAACAGGCTGATGAACTAGTTTTTCTTCCGAGAATCATTTACATGGCAATTCAGTCAGATAACAAAAATCTAGAGGTTAGGCAGGAAGATTGGTACACAAGCAGAATAGCCGCAAGGAACGTCTGCTTGTGTACCTTTTTTTGTGTCTCTNTTTAAAGGTCAGACGTTATACCTTAAAGGTCAGATGATTACGGCAGGGAGTGTTGGCATTGGTTCNCAAATCAGTTTTTAATCAGGATTATGGTTGGTTCAAGGGCAATCTTCATACTCACTCTACGCAATCAGACGGAATTTTGGATCCTGCTGAAGTAGCCAGGCGTTATCAGGAACAAGGCTGGAACTTTTTGGCGTTAACGGATCACGATTTTTATTCAAACTGGCAGGAGCTGAACGGAAATGAGTTTCTCATTATCCCAGGCGTTGAGCTGGGGTGCGGCTTGTCCAGATTTGGCTGTCACCACATTGTGGGCATCCACAAAGATGGGCAAGGCGCCCATCATCTGAAAAAGAGCAAGGAGTATCCCCTCAAGGATACGGAAGGAGCTCAGTCGATAATCAACGATCTGACAGCCGACAATTACCTGTCNATNTACTGCCACCCCGACTGGTCGCGGGTGGAATGGGACGACATTAAGGACATACATGGTTTTGTTGCCATGGAGATTTACAACCATGGATGTGCCATAGAGGATCACACTGGCTTGAGTCTATGGCATTGGGATTCCTTTTTGCGACGCGGAATTAAGGTCTGGGGCGTCGCGACTGATGATGCCCATCATCGCCTTGAAGACCGCTGCGGCGGCTGGATTTGCGTGAATGCCCCCAGTCTGACCATTAAAGATATTACAGATGCAATTGCTTCCGGGCGCTTCTATTCGTCCAGCGGTCCGGAGATTAAAGATTTCGGACTTGACGGCGATCGGGTGTTTGTAGACTGTTCCCCGGCCAAGGCCATCCATTTTGTAGCCTATGAGGAAAGGGGAAAGAGCTTTTTCCCCGCTCCAGGCGATACATTGAGCTCTGCATCCCATCAGTTAGGCGGCAGAGAAAAGTATGTGAGAGTAGAAGTGGTTGGTGAAGACGGCGGTGCAGCCTGGACCAATCCAATCTTCTTGAAGTGATCGTATGACAAATCGGATTACAAAGGAGACTAACAGCAGCCGCCAGCGCTGGCAGTGGCGGATTATTGGTACAGTATGGCTTACCTATGTTCTGTATTATGTAGGCCGCATGAACTTGGCAGTCGCTTTGCCGGTAATCGAAAGTGAGTTTGGCTGGACGACGATGACTGCCGGTTTGGTGAGCAGTTCCTTTTACATCGTGTATGCCTTCGGTCAGCTCATAAACGGCTCGCTGGGCGATCGTTTTTCCGCGCGCTGGTATGTGTTCGGCGGTCTCTTGGGCTCAGCCGTCTGCAACCTGTTTTTTGGCTTTAGCAGCACCCTCTTGGCCATGGCCGCAATCTGGGGCGTCAACGGCATCTTTCAGTCCACTGGNTGGGGACCTATTGTCAANGTATCCTCCCATTGGGTTNTGCCGCAGCAAAGGAACACTGTTTCAACTATTTTGGGAACATCCTTTGTGCTAGGTTCCTTGTTTTCTTGGTGGCTGTCCGGGCAGATTTTGGCCGTCTCCGGCAGTTGGCGGGCAGTCTTTTGGCTCCCTGCTGCCATATTGGCTCTGCAGGCCCTTTTTTGGCTTAGACAGGTACGTGACAAGCCGGCAGATGCAGGGCTGGAAATTGCAAGCGAGGTTCCTGTTACAGAGCACAGGCCGACCCTGCCTGAGTATTTTCGAGATACGGCGGTTTTTCTCAAACAACCGTATTTACTGCTCCTTGCAGTCACTACCGTGTTTCAGGGCATGATCAAAGACGGTATCAATCTCTGGATGCCTGCACTGCTTATGCAGACCCGGGGTTTGGACATTACCAGTGCGGTGGGATATTCATTGCTTGTTCCTGTTATGGGATTTGCCGGAGTGCTGGCTGCCAGCTGGGTAAACAGCTGCTTCAAAAGTGATGAGCGTAAGTCGGTCAGTTTGCTTTTTGCCGCGGGGGCAGTGATCGCGTTTGTGCTCAGCCGGACCTTTTTCACAGGCAGTGTTTTGTATTTGAGTCTGATGATCGGAGTCTGCTCGCTGATTGTCAACGGGATCAATCTGCTCCTGCTTTCCTCCATTCCCATGCGTTTTGTGGCCACTGGAAAGTCCTCCACCTTGGCCGGATATCTGGATTTCGCATCATATGTGGGTTCATCCGTTATGACGGTGATCACGGGCTTGGTAGTGAGCCTTTGGGGCTGGGGAGCAATTGTCTTCGTTTGGGGCTTTTTGTTTGTCCTGGGTGCAGCCAGTATGCTGGCCAATAGGAAGGCGATGCAGATGGCACAAGCAGGGCGTCGAGGGGAGGGAGTAATGTGAAAAGGAGAAGACGCCGGGGCAGATTGAGTACAGCAGTTAAAGAGGAACTGGCCGAGATGATTCTGCAAGGCAGGTGGGTTTCTGGGGAACAGCTGCCTCCAGAACAGCAGCTCGCCGAAATATTGAGGGTCAGTCGGCCTACACTGCGGGAGGCTTTGCGTATGTTGGAACTGGAAGGATTTATCACCCGTGAACACGGGAAAGGTACCTTTGTGCGCCGGCGGGACCACCTCCAGGCTGGTCTGGAATACTGGCGGAGCATCTCTGATATCATCGGAGGGACTGGGAGAGATGTAGGCACTAGAGATATTCAGATCAGAGAAGATGTCTTCGCACCGGAAATTCACGAGCAGCTGGGCATTGGCCCTCAAGAAGCATGTGTGAGACTGGAACGGGTCAGAACCGCTGATGGCGAACCGGTCAGTTACTCTGTTGATTACATACCCCGCAGGGTTTTCGGCTACACTGTGCTGACTGAAGAGATGTTCGCCGGGTCATTGGTTCAAGTGCTGGAAACCCATTTTAACCATCGTATTAGCTACTCTATGACAAATCTGATACCTGTCGCGGCAAGCCAGGCTTTGTGCGCCAAACTGGAAGTACCAGGTGCTGAAGCGGTCTTACTCTTGGACGAGCTGTATTATGACAATCAGGATAAGCCCGTTTTTCTAGGCCGCGAATACTTCCGTTATGACAAGGTGAAGTTTCATGTCATTCGGAAGCGTGTCAACTAAGTCCTCTGCCGAGGACATGGCCGAGGGGAGGGCAGAGGTCATGAAGCGACCTTTCAACATCATGGCAAAACCCGTTGGGCCCAGCTGCAATCTCAGCTGTGATTACTGTTTTTATCTGCACAAGGCTGAACTGTATGGAGGGACAGGCAGCTTCAGGATGGATGACGCCGTCTTGGAACGCTTTATCAAGACATATATTGTGAGCCAGCCTGGTCCTGAAGTTCCTTTTGTTTGGCAAGGGGGCGAACCCACATTAAGAGGCCTGGAGTTTTTTCAAACCGCGGTCGAACTGCAAAAAAGGCATATTCCTGCTGGCCGGCGTTTTACAAACGCCATTCAGACTAATGGAACCCTGCTGAACCGCGCTTGGGCGGAGTTTTTCAGACAAGAGCAGTTCTTAGTGGGCCTAAGCCTAGACGGACCGCAGAACTTTCACGACCAATACCGCAAGGATTCAGCAGGCAGGGGGACTTGGACCCGCGTCCTTGAGGCCTTTTCTCTTCTGAGGGAGTACAACGTGGATGTCAACATTCTGTGTGTGGTCAGCAGGGTCAATGCGGAGTATCCAAAGCAGATGTACCGATTCTTTCGCGAGCTGGGGGCAGAGTATGTACAGTTTATTCCCCTTGTGGAGAAGGGAGATCAAGGCGCCGTCAGCGCGCGCAGTGTCACCGGCTCCCTCTATGGTAGTTTCTTAGTCACCGTTTTTAATGAGTGGGTACAGGACGGTCTTGGCGATGTGTTTGTTCAGGACTTTGAAGAAGCGCTCAGGGGTGTCGCAGGGATGGGCTCGGGCCTTTGTGTGCTCAGTGAAGAGTGCGGAAATCAGTTGATCCTGGAACACAACGGCGATCTGTATTCCTGTGACCATTTTGTCTCTCGAGATTATTTTCTCGGCAATATTATGAGCTCNGACTTGTCCAGCATGTTAAACAGCGATGTGCAGCAGGCTTTTCGGCGCAAAAAGACCGAGCTTCCTGCAGCCTGCCTGGAATGTTCAGTACGAAACCTTTGTCATGGCGGCTGCCCAAAGAACCGATTGGAGACTGAAAACGGCACAGGTTTAAACTGGCTGTGTGAAGGGCGCAAGCAGTTCTTCACCTATGTCCGGCCTTTCATGGAAATCCTTGCCGCGGCTCTTAAACAGGGGCAATTTGCCGTCCATGCCCAAAAGCAGCTCGGAGAACTGCTCAAAGCCACCTGGGATGTGTCGCGCAACGATCCTTGCCCCTGCGGCAGCGGAGTGAAATACAAAAAGTGTTGCTATGATTAGTTCCATGGATTGGAGGATATCGGCCGAAGGAGTGGAAATACGAAAAGCCATACTCTGTAGAGCCAGCAATAAGAAGAGGAGGAGAGTGTATGTTGAAAATCACATTTTTAGGAGCAGGCAGTACAGTGTTTGCCAAGAGTATCCTTGGCGACTGTTTGCTGAGTCCAGCTTTGCGCGAGGCTGAGTTTGCACTTTATGACATTGACCCTGAGCGCCTGCGTGACTCTGAGGTTATGCTGAACAATATTAACAACAATACAGGTAATTACGGTAAAATAGTGGCTTACACCGATCGCCGCAAGGCTCTGGCCGGGTCGGACTATGTCATCAATGCCATCCAGGTCGGAGGATATGAGCCCAGTACTGTAATCGACTTTGAGGTGCCTAAAAAGTATGGTCTCCGGCAGACTATCGCGGATACGTTAGGCATTGGCGGCATCTTTAGGGCGTTGCGTACAATTCCGGTGCTGTTTGACTTCGCCAAAGATATGGAAGAAGTCTGTCCCGACGCCTGGTTCCTGAACTACACAAATCCCATGGCTATTTTGACCGGCGCCATGCTGCGCTATACCGGCGTCAAGACGGTGGGACTGTGCCATAGTGTTCAAGGTTGCGCGAAGGATCTTCTCAGAGATCTAGGGATGCCCGCGGATAACGTTCGCTACCATATTGCCGGTATCAATCACATGGCTTGGCTGCTCGACGTGAGGAGAAACGGAGTGGATCTCTATCCTGAGATTAAGGAGCGAGCCTTCAAACGCCCTGCTCCTCATAATGATATGGTGCGCTACGAGATCATGAAGCACTTCGGCTACTATGTGACGGAATCTAGCGAGCACAATGCGGAGTACCTGCCATACTTTATTAAAAGCAAGTATCCGGAACTGATCGAACGCTTCAATATTCCCCTGGATGAATATCCAAGGCGATGCGTCAGGCAGATAGAGGAATGGAATCACATGCGGGAAGACTTGGTCAACAATCGCGACCTGAGCCATGAGCGCAGTGAAGAGTATGGATCATACATCATGGAGGCCATGGAAACCGATGTCCCTTATAAAATTGGCGGTAATGTCCTGAACACCGGCTTAATCACTAATCTGCCCAGCGACGCGGTTGTAGAAGTACCTTGTTTGGTAGACAGTTCCGGCATCAGCCCAACCTATGTAGGCCAACTGCCAATTCAGCTGGCTGCCCTGAACATGACGCAGATTAATGTGCAGCTGTTAACGATTGAGGCTGCTGTGACCCTCAAGAAAGACTATGTATACCAAGCAGCACTGCTGGATCCGCATACCTCCTCTGAGTTATCTATCGATGAAATCATCTCTTTGTGTGATGATTTGATTGAGGCCCACGGTGACTGGCTGCCAAAGTTCAAATAGCATGCTAATAGTTGAGTAAGGACAGCAAAAAGCAGGAAACCACCGGCATTGACGGTGGTTTCCTTTTCGGCAGTGCCATGCATGGCACTGACCTTGTCTAGTTTAACTGAGCCGGAACGAAGATGGCTGGAATCATAATATCATTATGCAGATTCGTTTTATTAATCTGCGCCAGCAGCAGGGCAATTGTCTGTTCTGCCATTTCGATCTCGTTTTGCTTCATGTGGGCATAAGGCAGCCCAGCCAATCCATCTACACAGCAGATCTTTATCTCTTGGCCTACACCGGAAGCTGTGCGGCGCGAGGCCTCCAAAATCGCCGGCATCAGGCTGTACTCCGCGCAGACGATACCGTCAATGCTGCCCTTGTGTTTTACCAGATAATCCGCAACCATGTTTACATTATGTTCATTGGGCGGGGTATCATATACCGTTTCATCGAAGTTCAGTGTGCACTCAGAGACACTTCTCAGGCCATAATCATTGATCGCTTCGTAAAACCCGTCTCTGCGGTCCTGCAAGGATGAAGTCCCGACAACCTGCGCAGACACAAACCCCAAGTTTCTGCATCCCTGTTGCCATAAGTGCTTTACTAAGTCTTTGGTTGCCCGCCTGTTATCTGTCCGCACCGATGGAACCGGGATTCCATCGAGCTTTTTGTCGATAACTACAATGGGANAACCTTCTAAGATCAGCTTCAGTATTTTCGGATTATAGTAAACTCCGTGGCAAGGCATGACAATGAGACCGTCGACGTTGGTCTCTATGAGAAAATCGATCTCCTTGTCTTCTTTTGTCCGATCATAATAAGAAAATCGAATAATCGTCTTATAGCCCTTTTCTTCAGCCAGCTGATCAACTTTATAGAGAAAATCCAGGCCGTAAGAGCTTGATACATGNTCCATTACGACCCCGATTTTTCTNCTGACTTGGGAGTCTGCCAGTGTCTGTTCAGTGTCAGAGTCATGAATGTCTGCAACAAAGGTGCCAACCCCTGGGACTCGCTGCACTTTTTCTTCTTTCTTCAAAATCTCTAGAGCTCTCCTAACAGTGATCATACTAACGTCATATTTTTCTTTCAGATCTCTGTCACGAGGCAATTTTTCCCCCGGTCTGTAAACNCCTTCGTCTATTTTTCTTTTTAAGTCATTATAAACCTGTAAGTAAAGAAAGTCCTGCTTCGCCATAGTTCCTCACCTCATTTCTATCATTTATTAAACTTCCTCTGAATAATATCATAATGTCTTTTGGGGAAAAGTGCAATCCTGCTGTTGATAATAAAGTATAATTTTCTCCAAAGCTTGCTCATGATTACCCAAAAGAGCAGCCGGAAGGGAGTTTGGCTNAAAATCAGCTGTTCGCACCAGATGCCGAAGTCGGGAGCCTGGAGTAAACACTTACTGTCGAGGGGCTGAAAGGTGCTGTAGAAGGACATAAAGGGCATGAAGTTGTAAAAAAGTCTCATTACAGACCGCTAATTCTTATATAACTCTTTACAACGTGTAAAGTTCATGATACGATATGTCCAACGATAAGTATGTTTTGTGCGTTGTATAAAATATGCTTAATTCGTTCGGCAGGCCAAGACAAAGAGGATGGAGGATGAATGATGGAGAAGTGGAAGAAACGGAGTAAGTTTGGGTCGTTAGTGCTTGTGTCATTACTTATGTTAACAGTTCTTGTCGGCTGGACCCATAGCGTCGAAGGAAGTACTAAAGAAGCTCCCATGCTTGCGGAACTCGTAGCCAAAGGGGAACTGCCCCCGCTGGAGGAACGCATACCGGTAGCAAGTGATGTGATGGTTGAACCGGATATTATGTCCTTAGGAGAGTATGGCGGAAGTGTTACCATCACTAGTCGGGACTCTGGCCGCTGGAGTTGGGGACCATATGTCGAACAGAGCATGTTCCGCTTTAAGCAGGACGGTTCCGGCGAGGTAGAACCCAACGTAGCTAAGGCCTTCTATTCCAACGAAGATGGAACGGTATGGACCATTGAACTTCGTGAAGGGATGAAATGGTCGGACGGTCATCCCTTTACTGCAGACGATGTTATTTTCTACTACGATCACATGTCAACGCCTGCGCTGAATCCAGACCGGACTCCCGTTCCGGTAGATGCAGAAGGTTATCATACGCCCTTTACAACCAGGGCATACAACTGCTACCAAACCATCAAGGACGGGAAGACCTATTGGGCAGAGTTTGAGAAGATTGACGACTATACGATTACTGTAACATTTGCAGCTCCCAAACCAAACTTCCCAGAGGCTGTAGCAGTTGATAACAAGTGGATGTTTCTGCCGAAACACTTTTATGTCAACTATGTGGCCCGCAAGGACGGCGTTGCCGATGATCCAACCTTCCCTCTGATTACCGAAGAAGAGGCCTTGGCAAATGCCAATCGCGATTTCAACAGACAATGGGATAACTACAGTACCATGGGCAACGCGATCGGATACTATCATTGGGACTATGCCATTGTTCCGCAGCTCCGCAGCTTCATCGCTGTAAAGGACAACTGGAATCAAGTCGGTGAAGTATATGAGCTGGTCCGCAACCCATATTTCTGGAAGGTTGACAGTGAAGGACGTCAATTGCCGTATTTAGACAGCATTAAGGTTATCATCGTCAATGAAGCTGAACAGAGGACATTAAAGCAGGCTGCCGGCGAATTTGACGTTTCAGAGATNGATTTTGCCGACTATTCAACTGTGGTGCGTGCAACGCAAGGTACACACAAGGTTGTACCCTGGGTTTCTCTGGACTGGCAAGGAGGCTATGGCTTAGCTCTCAACCAAACTGTTAAAGACTTGGATAAACGTGCTNTGTTCCAGGATATTCGCTTTAGAGAAGCACTGTCCATCGCAGTTGACAGAAACCTGATGAACAATACCCTAATGAACGGACAATCTTCTCCGCAGCAGGCAGGACCTGCAGCCGGTACCCTGGGGCATAACCCAGAGTGGCTGACCAAGTGGATCGAGTACGATGTGGACAGGGCAAATGCACTCCTGGATGAGCTCACTGAGCCTTGGGATCGCAAACCTGGTACGTTCCGGAAAATGAAGGGTACCGATCGAGACCTGGAAATCGTCATTTCGGTTCAGCAGCCTTCACTGAAAGGCGACTGGATCACGTTGCTCAAGGGCTTCTATGAGAAAATCGGTGTGAGAATTCTCGACAAGGTTGACCCAGAGGTTGGCAGGACGATTCTCACCAACGATGTAGAAGCCAAGTTTGAAGGGATAAGCATGGTTTCACCCGCAATTCGCCCGGATCAGGTTGTGCCGATGCGTAACTTTGCAGCTTGGTACAGTGCCTACGGCAAGTGGTATGCAGATGGAAGATCGACTGCAAACGGCGGTGTTGAACCTACAGGAGACGTTCTGGCACTGATTGATGCCTACGACGCCATCAAGGTCGCCGCTGGACCCAACAGGGATGCTATCGTAGCCGAAAATGTGGCAAAAATCTATGAGCTCCACCACAAGAACATCTGGATCATCGGTTTTCTGGCACCACCGGCTCGGTACTGGCTTGTCAACAATAATGTTATGAACTTCCCGCCGGGTTTGGTTTGGGCGGATGAGTACCGGTTTGCCAGCATGATGCGTCCTGAGCAATGGTATCTCGCTAAGTAGAATTCCAAGATCAGCACAGTGGGCTGTCGAGAAAATTCGGCAGCCCACTGCAAACACAATAACAACAGGTTAGGTTGGTGGTGCANAAACATGGATAACATGATTTATATAATAAAGCGGATCGGTATGGCCTTTTTGACACTGCTCATGATTTCCTTTGTTGTATTTTTCATAATCCAGCTGCCGCCTGGCGATTTTGTGGACTCTATGGTCACCGACATGGTAGCACAGGGTGAGACCGTAACTGAACAGGATATTGCCAATCTAAAGGCAATGTACCGCATGGATCGGCCCTTTCTGGTTCAGTACTTTGACTGGCTTAAGGGTATCCTGACTGGCAACTGGGGGATTTCCTTCTACTACAACCAAGGTGTGTTAGTTAAGATAAAAGAAACATTGGGGGCAACCCTGATGGTCTCTTTTCTTACTTTAGGGGTCACGTATATAGTTGCAATACCTATCGCGATTTACTCTGCGAAGAACCAGTACTCCCTCGGGGACTATCTCTTTACTTTCCTTGGATTCGTCGGCATGGCAGTCCCCAATTTTCTCCTGGCAATTTTATTAATGTATCTATCCTTTAAGTGGACTGGCCGGCCCATTATGGGCTTATTCATCGATGGGGGCATTACGGACTGGGCGTCCTTGCTGGAGTTTCTGAAAAGATTAATTATCCCCATCACCGTTATTAGCTTGAATGAAGCTTGCGGCTTGATCCGCCGCATCCGCGCCCAAATGCTTGACGAACAAGAAAAGCCCTATGTGCTTTGCATTAGAGCCAAAGGTACCAGCGAAAGAACCATTACCTTCAAGTATCAAATGAGGGCGATTTTAAACCCAATCGTCAGCGGGTTGGGCGGCATGATCGCCGGCGTGTTTAATGGTTCAACCATTACAGCTATTGTTCTGATGCTCCCCACACAAGGGCCTATTCTTCTGAAAGCCCTGCAAACGCAGGATGTATATTTGTCTGGCGGTATACTGCTCATTTCAGCTACGCTTGTGGTGATTGGCACTTTGATTTCCGATCTGCTGNTGGCGGCATTAGATCCTAGGATAAAACTGTTAGAGGAGATTAAGTAATGAGTCTAGGGCACATGAAACGGAGTATTAGAAAAACGAATCCAGACAAAGAGAGGGCGCGGCAGGAAAAGTATTATACCGCATCTCAATGGAGCCTCATGTGGCGCAAGCTGATCAAACACAGGCTGGCCCTGATAAGCTTTATTATCTTGGCGATTTTGTACACCGGAGCGATCTTTGCCGGTTTCCTGGCACCTTACGGTTTGGGGGATTTCTCCGGGAGTTACTCCAATGCGCCCCCAAGCAAAATTCGTTTTGTGCACGAAGGAGAATTTATCGGTCCCTTTGTTTATCCCTACGAGATAGCCTATGACGAGTTTTGGACCAAGGTATTTGTTGAAAACACAGAGACGCCCTACCCAATCCGGTTCTTTGTCAAGGGCTCGCCTTATAAGATTCTAGGCCTCATTGAGAGCAATGTGCATTTGTTTGGCGTCGACAACTCTAATCTGCAGCCGGGGAAAGACGATGTCCGGGTGATGCTCTTTGGTGCTGACCAACTGGGCCGCGATTTGTTTTCCCGGATACTGATCGGAAGTCAGGTTTCGCTGACAGTGCCGCTTTTGGGCACCGCCATTTCCTTTGTGTTAGCAGTCATTATTGGCGGTATCTCAGGATATTACGGCGGTATTGTCGATACCGTCATCCAGCGGATTATCGAGGTGCTGTCTTCGTTTCCTACTTTGCCCCTCTGGATGGCGTTGTCGGCGGCTATTCCGCCTGGGATATCTGTAACACAGGTTTTTATAGCTATTACCATCATCATGTCGCTGTTGAGCTGGCCGAGGCTTGCCAGAACCGTTAGAAGCCGGTTCTTGTCCTTACGCGAGGAAGACTTTGTGCTGGCGGCAAGATTAGCCGGCGTTTCGGACTTCAAAATTATCATCAAGCATCTAGTGCCAGGGTTTATGAGCTATCTAATTGTCAATCTGACCCTGGGGATTCCCAACATGATCTTGGGCGAGACCGCAATGAGTTTTCTCGGTCTAGGAATGCGCGCGCCTGCCACAAGCTGGGGTGTGCTGCTGCAGGAAACCCAAAGTGTCAGCAATATTGCCAACCATCCGTGGAAGCTGATACCCGTGCTGTTTGTTGGGATATCGGTGCTGGCCTTTAATTTCCTGGGTGACGGTTTGCGTGATGCTGCTGACCCATATAAGTGAGGTGCCNCATGGGAGAGACGATAGTCAAGATAGATGATTTGAACATTAGGATNAAGCTGGATGAGGGAATCTTAACGCCGGTGCGGGGTGTAAGCCTTAGTATTCGCGAAAANGAGACCCTTGGCCTGGTTGGTGAATCAGGTTGCGGGAAGAGCCTTACAAGCAAGGCCATTCTCGGAATTAACGACAAGAAGTGTGTCACGACCGGGAGAATCGACTTTAATGTCGACGGCGAGTGGATTAATCTTCTGGAGCTGAACCCCAGAGGNGCAAAGATCAGGGGCATTCGGGGCAAGATGGCTTCCATGGTCTTTCAGGAGCCCATGAGTTCCTTTTCTCCATTATTCAAGATCGGATCGCAGATCGCCGAACCAATCCGCCTCCACATCACCAAGGATAAAAAGAAGGCTAAGGAATTAGCTATCAACGCCATGCGTGAAGTAGGCATCTCCAATCCTGAAGAGAGATATTCTCAATATCCCCATGAGTTTTCCGGAGGTATGCTGCAGCGGGCTTTAATTGCCATGGCTCTGGTCTGCAATCCAAAACTGCTGATTGCCGATGAGCCCACCACAGCGCTGGATGTTACCATTCAAGCACAGATCCTGGATCTGATGAAGAGGCTGCAGAAGGAACATAAGATGGCGATTTTATATGTTACACATGATCTTGGNACCGTGGCTAAAATGTGTGATCGCGTCGCCGTAATGTATCTGGGCAGAATCGTTGAGACGGGAACCGTCCTGGACATTTTTAAGAACCCATTACACCCATACACCAAGGGACTGCTAGGCTCTGTCCACAANATNGGCAGCGGGAAAGAGCGGTTGTTTTCCATCGAAGGCACAGTGCCTCTGGCTATGAANTTGGAGAAGCGCTGCAGCTTTTATGACCGCTGCACATATCGTGACGCGGAAAAGTGCACCAAAGAAGAGCCTCCATTGCGTGAGGTTGAAGCAGGACATTGGGTGGCCTGCACTCTGGATTTCCCAGCAGTTGTGAACCAGAATATTATGTGAGGGCGAGGCTGCTATGGCTGAAACAATTCTAAAGGTTAAGGGAGTAAGCAAGACCTTCCACTCCAAANAAGTGAAAATCCGAGCTGTAAACAACGTCAGCTTTGAGGTGAACAGAGGCGAAACGGTGGCCCTGGTCGGCGAATCCGGGTGCGGAAAAACCACACTTGGCCATTGCATTGTGCGGGCAGTAGATGTCACAGGCGGACAAGTCATCTATATAGCTGAGGATGGAACAGAGTACGACCTGCACAGCTTAGACAAAAAAACAATGAAATCCATCCGCAAGGATATCCAGATGATCTTCCAGGATCCATTTTCGTCATTGGATCCCCGCATGACAGTTTTTGATATTATATCCGAACCTCTGCGGGCCAATTTCAAGCTGACACGAAGCGAATTAGAAGCAAGGGTAAAGGAGGCCGCCGCCAAGGTGGGCCTTAACACCAGCTACTTAAAGCGGTATCCCCATGCCTTTTCCGGCGGGCAAAGGCAAAGAATAGGCATCGCCAGGGCTCTGGTGCTTAATCCCCGGGTCATAGTCTGTGATGAGGCGGTATCGGCCCTTGATGTATCTGTCCAGGCCCAGGTGATTAATCTGTTGAAGGATCTGCAGGCAGAACTGGGTTTTACTTATCTGTTCATCAGCCATGACTTGTCGGCTGTGGAGTATATCTCTGATCGGGTGGGCGTCATGTATTTAGGGAAAATGGCGGAGTTCGCCACTACCGATCAACTGTTCAAACAGCCTCTGCATCCCTATACAGAAGCCCTTTTATCATCTGTATTGATAGCGGATCCAACGGTAGTGACGGAGAGGATCCCCTTGACTGGCGAAATGCCTGATCCTGCGAATCCGCCAACGGGATGTTTTTTCCACACAAGGTGCAGATATTGCATAGATGTTTGCAGAACTGAAGAGGTGAAGTTTGTCGAAGAGCAGCCGGGGCACTTTGTGGCCTGTCATAGAGTAAAGGACCTAAAATTAGAAGGCATTGTGACGCAGTAGACAGTGCAGCTAGATAGGGGATGGAGAAATTATGAAGCGAGAGCTGGTAGTGTTTATTGACAGCGGAGATACGCTGATCGACGAATCAAAGGAAGTAAAGGATGCGGACGGCACCGTACTTTCTGCGGAAATGATTGAAGGTGCCCGTGAGACATTGATCACTTTGTATGAAAGCGGGTATACCATCGCACTTGTTGCCGACGGTACAAAGACTTCCTTTGACAATATCTATCAGCAAAACGGTTTGGATTACTGCTTCTCTGCAAAGGCAATCTCAGGCGAGCTCAAACAGGAAAAGCCCGCTTCAATAATGTTCCGCTATGCCATGGAGCAGCTGGGATTGACTGATGATGACAAAGATCGCATTGTGATGATCGGGAACAATTTGAAGCGAGACATTGTAGGCGCCAATCGCATGGGTATCACCTCGATTTTGATGAGCTACAGTCCAAGGTATGTGATGATTCCGGAATCTGAAGAGGAAATGCCCGATTATGTGGTGGCGGAACCAAGAGAACTCATTGGTTTGCTGGAGCAGCTGGATCTACAGGTTAAGAATAGAAAAGTTCTAACGAAGACCACTTCTGCTTAGAAACAGGAGAAATTTCTCTTTCCAGGCCTTCGGCTGCTGGGCGTTGGCCTGGAAATACTTTTGCTGTGCAGACTATGCGGCTGACAACATGCGACAGATGCGAGGAGACAAGCGATCCCTATGGTTAAAAAAGTAATTCTGGTATTTAAGACACATTTTGATATTGGCTTTACAGATCTGGCTTCGAATGTAATCGANCAGTACTCCAATTCGATGCTTGAGGAAGTGATAGCCACCTGTAAAGCAACGCAGCACATGGGAAAACAGCAATATGTCTGGACTATGTCCGCGTGGCCCCTCAAGATCACGAGGGAAAACTGCAGCCGCGAGTTGAGAAGAGAGCTGGATTTGCTCATCGAGCGCGGGCAAATTGCCTGGCATGCCCTACCTTTCACATCCCACACTGATTTTTGCAGTGCCGAGGAGTACATAGAAGGGCTGCGGTACGGACGGGAACTCTCACAAATTTATAACAAGCCCTATCCCGTGTCCGCAAAAATGACCGATGTCCCGGGGCATAGCATAATGCTGCCTGCGATCCTGCATGGAGCAGGGGTGAAGTTTCTCCACCTGGGCTGCAATGAGTTCGCGCAGCCGCCGCAGGTGCCTTTTCTGTTCAAGTGGCGTTCGCCCAGCGGCGAGCAGGTGTTAACCATGTACAGCAAAGAAGGATACGGGACTTCTTTGCTTCCGCCGCCGGACTGGAACTATCCAGTCTGGATGGCTTTGATGCATACCCATGACAATTGCGGTCCCCAATCAGCCTCTGTTATCAAGGACATGGTCCAGAGAGTCCGTGAAAAATACCCTGATGCTGAAGTGGTGTGCGGCACCATGGATGACTTTTATCACGAACTTNTAAAGTGCGGCCTGGANGATCTTCCGGTTATCAGTAAGGATCTTGCCGATACCTGGATTCACGGNGTAGGATCGTATCCCCATGAAGCAGCNTTGGTACGTGAAGAAAGAGAAAAAATCAAGAGGCTNCAGGGGCTGTACGCCAGGGAAGTGCTGGAAAACCCCGGGATGAAAAGCGATAAAGTGATGGCTGCGCTGGATCAGTACTTTGACAAGACTAACCTCTTTACAGAGCACACCTGGGGTGCTGATGTAAAGACTTGGCTGGGTCCGGATCGCGTCTACGACAAGGAAGCATTTTTAGCCGCAAAGTTACAGGAGAATTATCAGTTCATGGAAGCTTCCTGGCAGGAGCAAAAGTCCTTGGCGCATCAAGCATCCGCCAAGCGGAAGGAGTTGGAGCTGCTGCTGGCAGGTCACAGAGAGCAAGGACTCCGTTTCTTCAATCCCAACCACGTCAGTTTTTCAGGCTGGGTGGCCCTTGAAGGGCTGGCAGCTGAGTTGGAAACAAATGATTTGACCATTGATGGCCGGAGACTCCCCCTCACCGAGATTCATGGCCAGTGGACCTGTTTTGTTGAGGAAATTCCGCCGCTGATGACAGTCTCAGTTGAGCTTGCACCTAAGCTGGCTTCTGCTCAAACGCTGTCAGTCCGGAAAGATGAGCACGGCGCTGTGCACGCGGAGAACCACCGATATCTGCTAGTTTTTTCAGATGCGACGGGGGAGATACTGCGCCTGTCTGACAAGAAACTGAATACCGTTCTGCTGAAAAAGCAAGGGGACAGTGCCGTTTTCTCCTATCAGTACGATCGGTACGGAATNGAAGACATCACCGAATANCTGAGGGCTTATGCCTACCGCTTTTCCACCTGGGGTATCCAGGACTATGGAAGGGAAGGCTACCCGTTTTGCAGCCATGTGACCTTTTTGCCGCAGTTTGAATCCTATTCTGTCGCAGGCGATACCATCGTCTTCAACTATCGAGGCTGTGCGGACAGTGTCGCGCAATATGGCGATGCCGAACGGATTGAGCTTAGGGTTACACTTCCCCCTGCGGGTGAGGAGATCTTTGTCACATTAGATCTGATCAACAAACAGGAAAGCCCGTATGTGGAGTCTGGGTCACTATTGTTTCCCTTCGCGGAGGCCAGGGAGTATCAGATCAACAAGACCAATGTCGTGCTCAACCCCGCTGCAGATATCCAGAAAAACGCAAACCACGCTCTCTTTTGCCTGAGTAATTTTTTGTCTGCGGCCAATGACGAAGGCGGCGTGTGTATTGTAACGCATGACGCCCCCCTGGTTTCCCTGGGTGATCCTGGAATTTACACCTTCAAGGGAGAGTTCAGGGAGCCGGAGGAGCCGGCAGCTTATTTTAACCTGTTCAATAACATGTGGGGGACGAATTTTCCCCAATGGCTGGGCGGCAGCTTCCGCTATCGCTTCACACTCTTTGGTTACGGGCAAGACCAGCGCAGCCAGCTGCTGAGCAGAGCTGCCTGCCTGAAACAAGGGGTGGAACTGACCCGCAAGGATTTCCAGAAAAGGGTTGCTGATTATCCTGAACATATGCAGCTCATTAACGTCAGGCATGCCGAAGGCGGCCTAGTGCTTCGCTTTACTGAGCTGCTTGGCCAAGCAGACGTGCGTAGGCTTAGGGTGACAGGCCATACCATAACTCCCGTAGATTTGCACGGCAACAGAGTGGGCTCAACATGTGAAAACGAAATAGAGTTTTCTGTCAAGCCCTACGGTATCTACTCGTTCCTGATCCAA
>JGI24707J26582_10001400_pt1 | contig 18920 bp, 18 predicted proteins | sample BioPla1DNA1_FD_26582 | JGI IMG/M metagenome (IMG submission 26582)
CTATCACAGAATTTAATCTCAAACTAGAAGATGGAGAAATGTTTATGGAAACAGATTATTTATATCATAAAGATACACCTATTCCCGTCCTTCTAGGTTATGATTATATGAGTGTCTACAATATAGGTGATGAAATAGAAATAGACTATTTACAATTAAGAACAAAGATTAAAGTAAAGGGTTTTTTATCTAAAAATAGTAGTGTTATTAATCAAGATACGATAGTTTATTTAGACCGATATATTGTTTTTCCTTCCATCACATTTAATATGGATCCATTCAATTCTTTTGAAAAAGGAATCCAATACCGAGCATATTTAAATAAAGTGAATGGTGTCATTGTAGCAAATGAATTAAGCCCTAATGAAGTTCAGAATATAATAAATAACCTTACTAAGATATCATCCTTAAATAATTTTATTATCATCGGTTCAAATAATGATCAATTAGATATTTTAAATCTACAAGCAAGTAAATTTATAGACTTAACAGTCATTCTGAGTATATTAATCTCTCTTTTTGCCACGATTAGTCTCATTTTATCCATATGTAATAAATTTAGAAGAAACATGAAAAATTATGCTATCCATTTAATAAATGGCTCTACGATAATATACATTAAAAAATTTATTGCATTAGAAATTTTATTTTATATGTTATGTGCTAATGCTTTAACCATTCTTTTTTCATACATATTTTTAGGATATTTTTACTACAGTACTTATATCTTATTAACAACCGTTCTAATCATTTTTTTAACTTTGCTAATTCCATTTAAAATGATTCATAAAATAAATGTTAGTACTTTATTAAGGGAGGAATAATCGTGTTAATCAATGTAATGGATCTATATAAATATTACCATCATGGGGATAGTATAACAAAAGCATTAGACGGACTTAGTTTGCAAGTTAAAAAGGGAGAAATGTTAGCTATTATGGGACGAAGTGGTTCTGGAAAATCCACCTTACTTAATATATTAGCCGGAATTGACTATGTAGATAAAGGGAAGTATTACTATGACAATAAAAAAGTTCCATTAAATAATCAAAAAGAATTATCAATTTTTAGGCGAGATAAGATTGGTTTTATTGTCCAGAACTTTGCCCTTATTGGATACAAAAATACTTTTGATAATGTAGCATTACCATTGAAATATCAAAAATATACCAAAAAAGAAATAAACTCCAAAGTCATGGCATTATTAAAATCAGTTAGCTTAAAGGACAAAGCAAATAAATATCCCCATGAACTATCTGGCGGAGAATGTCAAAGAGTTGCAATAGCTAGAGCACTAATCAATGATCCAGAATTAATACTTGCAGATGAACCAACAGGTTCTTTAGACATAAAAACAGAAGAAGAAATAATGGATATATTCGCTTATTTGAATCAAGAATTAGGAAAAACAATTATAATAGTAACTCATAATTTTGACATTGCTAAAAAATGTACAAGAGTCATTCATATTCATGAAGGAAAAATAACTGCATAAGATTATTTTTATAAATGATTTTAAGATTTATACTACTTCTGTTTTTTTACTGATTGAACTTTCATTCCTTATGTCTTTATTAAATTTATAAGATAAATATAATGAGTATTACATAATATTTAACAAAAAAATTTTATATTTGTATATTAAAATTTCCAAATTTAAAATTTCCACTCCCATGAAATAACAAGTTATTTTTGTCTATATATTCAAAAGCATTTTTTACTTTCTCTATCGTATTGATTGGAATATTTAAATCATTATGTGCCGGCAGTATCTTTTGAATATTACTTAAATGACTAATCCTCTCTACAGATTGTTTAAATTGTAAAGGATTAGTACTTTGATAACATGCATAAAGAGTTCCAAAATAGATTAAATCTCCTGTATATAGATAACCTCTATCTTCGTCTAAAAGACATATATGCCCTGGTGAGTGTCCTGGAGTATGTAACACCTTTATTTTTCTTGAGCCTATATCTATAATGTCATTGTCAATTAATAATTTTGTAGGATTACCAGTATAAACCTTATATTTATTAATATTAAATTCTTTAGGTGGTATTTTACTAAATGGTTCCTTAATTACATTATTTTTTATCATATTAATTGGTATAGGAATACCACTTTTTAACCATTCAGCATCATCTATATGTACAGAAATATCACTGAATAAACTATGTCCCCCAATATGGTCCCAATGCACATGTGTAGTTACNACTTTTACGGGCAAGTCAGTCAATAAGTCTACCTCTTTCTTGATATTNCCTATTCCTAAACCTGTATCTATTAAAAGTGCATAAGTCTTACCTATTAATAGATATGAGTGCACTTTTTCCCAGTGTCCATATTCACTAATGGCATACGTATTATTATCAATTTTTTGAATTGTAAACCAATCACTCATTCCCAATTCCCCTTATATAGTCAATATTTCACAATATGTAACTAATACATAACATATTCCTTTATTTTACACCACATATTCTATAAAAATACCTACATTCTTATAACCAATTATAAAATAATTTTCAAAGCCCAATAGATAACCTTGAAATGGCCACTTCTTTAATATAAATAATACAACTTTATTTTGACAGAACTTTACTTATAATAAAAATATTTTTCTAAATTATTATCCATCCTTTAACCCTTTTTTTTATTTTTGAGTTTTTAGATCAAAAAAGGAAATAAAATTCTTCAAGGAAAAATTNAAAAAGCAGGAGATTTNTTGGATCTTGTTCCATACTCTCTCCTACTTTTGAACAGTTTTATTTTATAGAGACAACTTGTTCCTTTCAAATTTCTCATTATCTAATGTACTAACCTATAATGCTCTGATTCATTGCCATTAACATCTTAAAAATAATAGTTATTACCTTTAAATTTTCCATCTCCTTTAAACTTTTATTATTTTATAAGCACTATTGACTCTTTGGAAGACATTCTAAACTACAATACTTATTTAGTTGAGAAAGGTAAAATAAGTATGCAACAATATTTACTATATAATTTAAAAACCTTATTTCTCAGGTAGAGATTTTTGTGTTGATTCTCTTTCTATAAAATTTGTTTCTACTACATAGTGATTTATCTTACTTTTTAATTCTTCGTTATCTTCTAATTTATTGATAAGAAGTCTGGCTGCTTGATATCCTATTTTCTCTGNGTTTATGTCTACTGAAGAGAGAGAAGGAGATTGATATGGAGCAAGTGAAGTATTGTTAAATCCCACAACTAAAATTTCTCCTATCTTCTTTTCTTTCATTGCCTTTAATACTCCAAAAGCAATTAAATCATCTGTTGTTACTATAACTTCAGGAATATCATATTCCATAAGTTTTATTGCACTCTCATAACCTTTGAGTTCAGAAAATTCGGAGGTAATAATGAAGTTGTTGTCAATTTTTATACCCCTTCCTTGTAAAGCTCTTTTATATCCTTCTAATCTATCCCGTGTAACATTAAATTTCTCTGGTCCTCCAATAAAAGCAATTTTTTTATTACCTCTTTCAATTAAGGTAGTAACCACATTATACATTGCTTTAAAATTATCATTATCAACCCATAGAACATTGGAGGTATCTTTAGGTCTACCTACCACAACAAATGGATAATTAATATTTTTTAAATACTCTATGCATTCATCTTCTTCTCTTGCAGACAAAAGTATAATACCATCTACCCATTTACTATAGATATATTTTTTAATAAATTTCATCTCTTCTTCTTCATTATCACTATAGCTATACATAATATAGTATCCCCTTTTTTGTGCATATACACTTATTCCTCGCATAGCTTGTATAAAAAAGGGATTATTAAATAAATCTTCATCAGTATTAGGAAGCAAAACCCCTAGAGTTTTCGTAGACTTATTTGCTAAACTCCTTGCTATAGCATTAGGATAATAGTTTAATTGTTTCATTGCCTTTAATACTCTTTTTTTAGTTTCGTTGCTAATCTTAGGATTATCCGCTATTACTCTAGAAACTGTAGAAGGGGATACATTAGCTGCCTTAGCTACATCTTTAATTGTAACTACCATCATTTGTTCACTTCCCACTTAAATAGTTCATATTATTTAAAATTTTGTAATCCTTATAAGAATAGCATATTTCACAATATTTTGGTAGTATTATTATAAAAATTTCATGAAGTAAATAATTTGATTCTTAATTACTATTAACCCTTAATGGCTCCTGCTGATAACCCTTGTACAATATACTTTTGAAGAAATAAGAATAATATAGTAATTGGAACCGCTACCAAAATAGAACCTGCTGCAAATCTTGTAAAATAAGTATTTTGATTTTCCTGAATCCATTGAAATAATCCCAATGCTAAAGTTCTTTTATCGGAAGATCTAAGAACTATTTGAGGAAATATAAAATCAAACCAAGGTCCTATAAAATTACTTATGGCTACAAATGTAATAATAGGTTTTGCAAGGGGAATAATAATTTTTCTAAATATAGTAAGATTACTTGCTCCATCAATCTTTGCGGCTTCATCAAGACTGCTTGGAATTCCTTCAAAATAGCCCTTACAAAGCCATGTATTATATGGAATTTGTCCTGAAGCATAAACTAATATTAGTCCTAAATGGGTATTTAATAAATTAAGTCTAAATAAGAGAACATATACAGCTGTCATAGACATAAAAGCTGGGAACATTTGTAGTATTAATATTGTCATTATAGTTATTTTTCTTCCTCTAAATTTAAACCTTGAAAAAACATAAGCTGTAAGAGTTGTAAAAATAACCGATAAAATCATATTGGCTGTTGCTATTTTTAATGTATTAAAATACCATATTTTATAATCTGTTTCAGTAAATAACTCAATATAATGCTTAAAAGTAGGATTTTTAGGAAACATAGTAGAACTAAAAAGGCTACTTCCTGGATTAAGAGAAGAACCTATAATCCATAAAACAGGTGCCAATATAATAATTGACATTAATATAAGTAATCCATAAATAATTATCATTCGTATAAGTTTTAAAGGAGTAAATTTTTTATTTGTTACAGGAATTTGATTATTTAATTTAGGATCCATCACATCATATCCTCCTCTTTAAAGGATTTTGTTCTAGTAAATGAATATGCAGAAATACTTGCTATAAATATAAATAGTATTATAGTAATTACTGATGCCATATGATATTTATTTTGATCCCTCGTCAACTTGTAAATCCAAGATATTAATATATCAGTTGAACCAGCATATCTATAATTTCCATTAACAGGGTTTCCATCAGTTAATAAGTATATAGCTTGAAAATTATTAAAATTATGAGCAAAAGTCATTACTATAAGAGCTGATGTTTGATAAAGTACTATAGGAAGAGTAATATGAATAAATTGTTGAATTTTACTTCCTCCATCAATATCTGCCGCTTCATACATACCCTTATCAATATTTGTTAATACCCCTGACATAAGTGCCATCCAATAAGGAGAACCAAGCCAAATATTAATAACAACAATCATAATTTTAGCTAAAGTTGGATCAGTAAGCCAAGGAATTTTATCCATACCCAAAGACACTAAAAGGTTATTAATAGGACCTGGTCCACTAAACATCAAACGCATAATAAGAAGAGAAATAAAACCTGGTATTGCATAAGGCAGTATAAAAATACTTCTCCATAATTTCTTTAGTTTAACTTCTTTCCAGTTTACAATAAGAGCCATAAATAATCCTGTAAAATAATTAGTTACTGTAGCTGCTATAGCCCATATAACAGTCCACACTGCTACTCCTATGAAAGTATTATTCCAAATATCTAGAATAAATAACTGCTTAAAATTCTTAAATCCTACCCAATCAACTAAGTTTTTTGGAGGCAAATGATTAGGACTTGAATAATTAGTAAATGCAATAGATACTGTAAATACGATTGGAAGTAATACAAAGAAGATTATAAATAACATTGGTATTGCTAAAATAAATTGAGGGAAATATTTATCCCATACATATAATATAAATTGTTTTGTAGTCAAAGCAGCCTTGCCTTGCTCTCTTAATTCTCCAATTTTTTTAGCATCTATAATATTAATAATATAAATTATAGCTACTAAAGTTAATAATAATGTTGCTATAAGTCCATCTACTAAAAGAAATATGGAGTGATCCCCTTCAGCTATACCATCCACATAATGTAAAGGTATATTTCCTAGAGTTATTAGTCCGTAGATTGATTTCTTAAAGTATGGAATAAAAATAATGCTTATAACTTCAATTAAAAAATATATCATTCCTTTTAAATATTCTTTATTATAGAATTGACCAAACCCCATGAATAATATAGATAAAGCCATAGATTTCTTAGAATTTTTCATTTCCCCATCCTCCTTGTTTTTTTGAAAAATCTAGTCACCTACTACAGTAAATGACTAGATTTTTATAAATAAACTGATTTTATTCTTCTTCTGCAACTATAGAATCTCTCATTGCATCTGCAGCCTTTTTAAGCGCTTCTTCTGGTACTATTCCATCATTCCACATAGAACCGAATGCTGCTCCATAAGGATCCCACATATATTGAACTTGAGGAATACTTGGCATTGGCACAGCATATTCTGCTTGTTCTAAAAAAGGAACTACAAATTCGTCATTTTTAATTTCATTTGCTTCAGCTAATGCTTTAACAGGAGGAATTTGACTTGTTAATTCAAATCTTCTTAAAAGTGCTTCGTCAGAAATTACAAAATCAAGAAAAAGTTTTGCTGCATTAGGATATTTTGTATATGCACTTACCCAAAGAACACGGATACCAGAAAAGCTTGGTTGTTGTTCTCCATTAGACATTTTTGGAAGAGGTGCAACTCCAAAGTTTAAGCCAGCATCTTTTCTACCTTGAACTGCCCAAGGCCCATCAATAATAGCTCCTACTTTACCTTCATCAAATAATCCTTCAATAATTTGTGTAGTAGAGTCTGAGGAATTTACAGGTAAGATATCTTTAAGTTTAAGCATATCTTTAGCTCCTACAATAGCTCCTTCGTTATCAAGACCGATATCATTTTTATCTGTCCCGCCTTGTCCGAATACATATCCACCACCGTTAGCTATAAAGCTATGAGAATAATATGCATTCTGAATATCCCACATAAACACATACTTGTTAGTATTTGGATCATTAAATTCTTCTGCTTTAGCTATGATTTCATCATAAGTTTTTGGTGCTTCTGGAAATACGTCTTTATTATAGAAAAGAGCATATGTTTCGATAGCTGTTGGATAACCATACACTGTTCCTTGATATTCTACAGCTGAATAAGCAGCATCCATAAATTCATTTTTTATTCTTTCTCCTGTGTTTGTATTAGGTTGAACTAATCCTGCTGCTATTAAGGAACCTAAATGGTCATGAGGAGCTGCGAATATATCTGCTCCAACTCCAGCAGGTCCGTCCTGTGCTAATCTTTCTTCTGCATCAACCGCACCTACTGCCTCAATATTAACTTTTATACCATATTTAGATTCAAATTCTTCAGCAATTTCTTTTAACCATTCTAACTCTGGACCTTCACTTTCCCATACAAGAAGTTCTGCACCTTCTTCTGGTTGTAGGTCTGTATCTTCTGATGCTGGGTCTTTAGTTTGATCTAGTTCCTTGCTTGTTTTTTGATTAGATTCTCCTTGCGATACTGGCTTTTGTTTTTCACCACCACAAGCTACTAACGATAAAACCATCACTATCATTAACAATAAACCTAAAAACTTTTTCATGTAAATAATCCCCCTTATTAAATTTTTAAATATTTTTGCAATCGTTTGCATAATTTAATTATAACTCCTTTTTATACCAATGTCAAGTTTATATATGATCTTTTACTAAAAAAATTTTATATTGATAAGGTAAAATAGTAATATTGACTATACCATCATTAATTTGTATACTATTACCTTTTATAATATCCAAACAATATTTTTTATCCAAATTTAACTTTATGTTCTTTTTATTATTATTATGGTTTATTAAAACATATACTTGTTCATCTTTATACTCTCTTACAAAGCTAATAATATCTTTTTTGATTTCAATCCACTTAAAACTTCCTCTTCTTAAAGGAGTATATTTGTTTCTTATATAAATCAATGTTTTATAATGGGAGAGTAAATCCATATTCCATTTGTCTTTATCCCACTCCATACATCTTCTACAATCAGGGTCGTCTTCTCCTTCCATTCCAATTTCTGTACCATAATATATACAAGGAGTGCCTGTATATGTTAATTGAAAAGCAGAAGCCAGTTTTAATTTATTAACATCTCCTTTTGATTTAGTTAAAAATCTAAATGTATCATGACTATCTAAAAGATTTAACATAACCTCATTTACTTGTTGAGTATTAGACATTATAATTCTATTAATTCCTTCTCTAAATCTTTTTTCATCAATGTTTTCTTGGGCAAAATACTTTATACATATGTTTGTAAAAGGATAGTTCATAATGGCATCAAACTGATCTCCCATAAGCCAAGGAAGGGAATTATGCCATACCTCCCCTACTATATAAGCATCACTTCTAGTTTTCTTTACTACTTGTCTAAATTCCCTCCAAAAATGATGATCTATTTCATTGGCAACGTCTAGTCTCCATCCGTCAATATTTGCTTCTTCAATCCAATATTTTGCTACATCAAGGAGATATTCTTTTAACTTAGGATTTGCCGTATTAAGTTTGGGCATAGATTTGGCAAAAGCAAAAGTTTCATAACTTAAAGGCTCTACTGTAATAGGCCATTCTTTAATATGAAACCAATCATAATATGGAGAATCTTTACCTTTTTTTATTACATCTTGAAAAGCAAAAAAAGTATATCCACTGTGATTGAATACTGCATCAAATATTACTTTTATTCCTCTTTCATGACATAATCTCACTAAAATCTTTACTGTTTCCAAATCTCCAAAATGGGGATCTATTTTTTTATAATTTGTTGTATCATATTTATGATTAGATGGGGATTCAAATATGGGAGTTGTATAGATTGCATTAACTCCTAGTTCTGTTAAATAATCTAATTTTTTTATAATACCTTTAATATCCCCACCAAAAAAGCTATCTCGTTTCGGCAGTTCTCCCCATAGTTTAACATTTTCAGGATCATTAGTCTTATCTCCATTATAAAACCTTTCAGGAAATATTTGATAAAATACAGCATCCTTAACCCACTCAGGAACCTTATGAACATCTATTTCATTAATATAAGGGTAGTTAAAACCATATTTGTATATATCTTCAGATTTTAATTCTTCACTAAACCCCATCTCAGTATAATATAGACTTTCTTTTTCCCCCTCTATCATAAAATAATAAGTAAGTCTCTTATTAATAGGAATGATAGAGGCCTTAAAATAATCATATTTCTCATCACTGCAATTAAAGCTCATAGAAACTTCTTTTTTACTTTCTTCCCAAATATATTTATCTCCGTATATTAAAACAACCTTTTTTATATCCCTTTTAGCTCCTCTTAATCTTATATGAATCGTATCTTTATCATATGCATAGCAATAATTGCTTTTAGGTAAATGATATATTGCTTGTAGGTTCATAAAATCTCCTCTTTTCTTATATTTTGTATAAATTTTAAGACGACTGCTAGTCGTCCCATATTAATCATTTTCTACTGCAAATAAAAGCTCATAAGTTAGCTCATCTGTTGAACTTACTGAAATGTCTGCATCAACCCTTACTCCTATAGCAATCATTCTTGCTCCCTTTATCGTTTTAACCCCTGCTATGGCATCTTCAATCCCAACAACTTCCTTAGGACTAAGATTTAGACCCTTAAGTCCATCTATAAAAATATACGGAGCAGGTTTGCTATTTTCACCTTGTCTGGATTTACAATGTAATCAAAATAATCTTCTATTTCTAGTTGCTTTAATATCATATGACCATTTTTTGAAGCAGAACCTAGAGCTATTTTTATATTATTTTGTTTTAAATCTTTAAGTAAATCTTCTATTCCCAGTAAAATATCTTTTTTTGTTATATTGCTAATTAATTGTATATAATTATAATTTTTCTTTGCTGCTAAAGCATCTTTTTCCTCTTGTGTAAAATCGTTTTCTTTGTTTTTATATTTTAATATAGTTTCAAGGGATTCCATTCTTAAAACTCCCTTTAGACTTTCATTAAATTCTCTATCAATTTCTTACCTATACCTTTTGCCAGTTGTGCTCAAGCTTTAAAATGATATTCTGCAGTATCTGTAATAACCCCATCTAAATCGAATATTACACCTTTTAACACAACTTTCCTCCATTGCATATTTTAGCTTGCGAAGTGGCATGAAAACTCTTTAGATAAATTTAGTATACGACTCCGCTTTTTCACCAAATACTCCTAATATATTCTTCATCCTTTAAGCCTATAAAAGCTTATTTTATACTACCTATATACTCATCTGACAAATTAACCTCTTCACCATATAGTTTAATGTTTAGAGGTTCTCTTTTTTCAAGAGAAAATTTTATATTTTTTCTATCTACAAATACTTTTATTAATCTGTCTCTATAATTAATTTTAAATGCATAGCTTTCCCAATCCTTAAGAATAAAAGGTGAAAATATTATCTCTTCATTGAAAGTTTTAAGTCCGGCAAAACCATGAACAATGGAAAGCCAGCTCCCTGACATAGAAGTTATATGAAGTCCATCTTCAGTGTCATGGTTATAATTATCAAGGTCTAATCTTGCTGTTCTTTTATACATTTCCACTGCCTTTTTTTCCATTTTAAGTTCTGCTGCTAAAATACAATGAATACAAGGAAACAAGCTAGATCCATGAACTGTCATAGGTTCATAAAACTCAAAATTTCTTTTCTTCAAAGCTAAATCTATTATTTGAAAAATATAATCCTTGAAGTACATCTACCTACTTAATAAAACAGGAACGAAGAATTTTATCCCAAGACCAATTCTTATTTATTAGTTTATCTTCTTGTGATAAATCATGAATAGTCATCAATTCCTTATCAAGAAAAGTATCATGCTGAACAAATATACCTAACTCTTCATCATATGGATAATACATTTTGTTAATTATCTCTTTCCATTGATTTTTTTCCCTTTGTTACTGCTAAGTTTATTATTTTTTTATCTTGTTTATTTTTTCTTAAGTAATCAATCACTTTTAATGTATATTCTAATGTCCATGCTGCCATTATATTAGTATACCAATTATTGTTTACATTATCTTCATATTCGTTAGGTCTTGTCACTCCATGAAACGTATAAACATCTTTTTTCTTGTTGTAGTGAACCCTATCAGCCCAAAACCTAGAAATCCCAATCAAAACATCAATCCCATAATTTTCTAAATAAAATTTATCCCCTGTATAATTTACATAATTATAAATTGCATAATCAATAGCTCCATGACGATGAATTTCTTCAAAAGTAATTTCCCATTTATTATGACACTCTATTCCTGTAAATGTAACCATAGGATATAGAGCTCCCTTCAATCCCTGCTTTCTTGCATTATAATAAGCTCCATCTATTTGATTATATCTATATAGTAAAAGATTTCTTGATACTTCTTTATCTGTAGTTGATAAATACATGGGAAGTGCATATGCTTCTGTATCCCAATATATTGCTCCACCGTATTTTTCTCCTGTAAATCGTTTAGGTCCTATATTTAATCTAGGATCATTTCCATAATAAATTGAAAACTTTTGGAATAAATTAAAACGAATTCCCTGCTGTACTTCAGGATCTACTTTAATTTCAACATCTGCTTTTTTTCACCTTTTTCTCCAAGCATCACAATGTTCTTTTTTAAGGGCCTCGTAACCCATTTTTGAACTTTCTTCTAAAAATTCATAAGCTTTAGGATTTAAATTGTTTTCTTCATAATCCCTTGAAGTTGTTACAGCTACATATTTAATAAGTTTTACTGTTTCATTTCGCTTAGCATTCATTACTACTTTATTTGCTACATATTTATCTTTTTCTATTACCTCAATCTTACTATCTTGGGGAACTTCTACTTTCATACTACTACATACAGCAAATCTTGGAATATCAAAAGGATTTTCTTTTGTTTTCATAGTTAAATATCCAATACCTAGTTTTACTTCTCTTCCTAATTCTATTCAAAACTGTTCATTATAATTTGAATCTTCATTAAATAAATCCCCATCTAAATAAGGAATAAAAATAATTTGACCTTCATAATTTAGAGGAGTAACTTCATAAGATATAACACAAAGTTCTTTTCTTGATATACTTACGAATCTAGTAATTTCAAATTTAGTTTTCTTTCCAAGCATATTAGTAACAAAAGTTCTGTAAAGAAGTCTGTTTTTCATATTTAGTTCTCTATAATATTCTTCTGCAGAAACTTTATAAAGATCTAATTCTTCTTTGTTAATTAAAACATCTATTCCTATAAAGTTAGTACTATTAATAACCTTTCCAAAATATTAGGGGTATCCATTTTTCCACCAGCCTACACGAATTGTATCAGGAAACCATACTCCCGCAATATAAGTTCCCCTATGCATATCCCCACTGTATTTTTCTTCAAAGTTACCTCTCATTCCCATGTATTCATTTCCTATGGAGGTAATGCTTTCAGCTAATCTCATATCTTCTTTATGCAATTTATCCTCAACGATTTTCCACTCATCAATTTCAAATATTCTCCCCTTATCCATAAAGATACCCTCTAATCATTAATAACAAGTCAATCTTACTATCCTTTTAAGAATTTTAAAATATTTACTTACTCCCCTCATAATGTTTTTGTATAAGGCATTATCTTTATTATAAATTTGCCCTGTTGTAAAACAGTATTTTTCAAAAAAATAATTTTTTCTTAAGTAGAAAAATATTTATAAATTCTTAAGTGCAAACGGTTGCATTATTTTGTATTTATCTTATCATATTATTACTTATTTTTCAATATCTAGATATCACTATTAAAACTTATAATTAAAAATAGCCCAATCATATAAAAAAAGTATAGTACAAAATAATTTTTATACCTAACGAAAGTAGATGAAAATATTAAGCTTCATTGTAACCTCAACTCCTTGAAAACACTGGATTGTTGTCCTCCTCCATTTATCCTCTCCATTTCTTTCTATTCAATCTTTCAATCCATTGACTCTACTGACCTTTAGCCTTATTCCATATACTTTAATCCTTGCAAACTTCTAATAAAAAAATATAGCCTACAAACCCTAATAAACCATGTTTCCTACAACAACTTTATTTGATGTAAACATAGATACAGAGGTAAGGGATATAGGGATATAGGTATTAAGTTAATAACATTTTCAACATATCTTAATTTTATCTAACAATCAATTATAGAATTATTAAATTTACTAATTAATATCTTTAAAATTAATATTCTCGAAGCAATACTTTACTGTATAATTAAAATTATCTTTATTAATATTCCATAATGTTGTCATTATTTCTCGAACAACACCGGTTCCATCGATGATAGTTTGCGATTTATTAGGTAAAGCACTTTTAAAATATTGTCTTAAATTTTCTATTCTCATTTGAGCACTAGGGTGTGTTTCACTAAACTCGACATTGTATATTTTCTCAATTATGTCTAAACATGCAAATAAAAATTCTATTCCAAGATAACATGAAAATAAACCATATCCCGATTTTTGATTTTTAGCCATTGTTAATTGAAAAGCAAGCGTATCTGCTGAAAACTCTTCAATCCAATTTCTAACTACTTGATATAACATAGAATTATCATCTAAAAATCTCTTTGAGAAATTCTTTTCTGCTGACAAATGTCCTAGTATTATGTGTGAATATTCATGTGCTACAATAAACAATTCTGCTGTATCCCATAATACTGATGATAGATTTATATTAACATCTTCTTCATAGTAAATTTTTGAAAAAGAAAGATCGTCATATAAAAAATATAAAATAAGTATTTCTAAAAAAAGATTATGTCCCTTTTTATTCGTCTTCAAATTTTCATTAATTGAATCTTTATTAAAATCAAATGTAACATAACTTTTATTTTCATCCTCATTAATTTTGGAAAAAAATGATGAAACAACTCTTCCCATAGAATATAAAAATAAGAATAACCCTTCACTTAAGACTATTAACCTTTGGTCTTGTGGAAACACACATGTAAAAGCATCTAAATAATTCAGAGGTAAAGTACCTAATATAATACCATTAGGTATAAAAATATTATTCTCATTCGCTACCTTAATAATATTTTCTGAATGTCTATTTAATATAAAATATCCTGCACTATCTTGTTCACTAATAGGAGTATTTAAATTTATAGCAATTTCTTTAAGTTTTTTAAATAAATTTTTATCTTTTTCATAAAATTCAACATTATCATATTTATCTTTAATTAAATTGAATAGAGTATCTATATTTGCTTTTTTAAAATCAACTTTTTTATTTTTTTGACGACAATATTCCCATTCTAAATATTCATAGGGATTATCAAAACATTCTATATTATCACTCATTTTCTCCACTCCTAAAACCTATCTTTTATATATTCAATATATTTATTACCAAAATATATTAAATATATAAAAGTATTCGCCTATTATGTTTCATTTCCTCCATTTACCACCTAAACAAATCTATTTTTAGTGGTATAAGTATAAAAGCCACATTAAAAAATTTTTTATCCTTGTCTTTCTAATTCCTCGATATCCCATTTTATTTTTTTATATGAAATTCTTCCAGACTTTCTAATTGTTTTTGTAAATGCCCTTAATATATCTGATATTTCTTGGATTAATAGTTCTTACTGGGTACCTCTGGTCCCACAGTTCTTGATAAGCATCAATATTGTTTTCATCTTCATCATTAGAGCCAAGTTTTGTATTAAATAAATCAGCCACTGGAATTCCGAAAAATCTTGCTAATAATAGATACCTTAACCTGTTGTGCTAGTTAAAATTACAAATAGAAACAGCTCCAGCAATTATGTTAACCTATACTTGATAATAACCACAAAATCAATATAGGAGGATAACATATGCTAGAGCTCAATAAATATTCTACCAATAAAATTGAAGATATAAAAGACTTTTTTACTGTAGCCTTTGTTATTATTGATGATATTTACAATGAAATTGCTCCAACATACATTAGAAAAGGCCGCAATATCAAGGATGCTATCCTTTGTGATAGTGAAATAATTACCATAAGTATTGTTGGTGAACTTTTAACGATTGATTCAGAAAAATCATGGTTTCAATTTGTAAAAAGAAACTTTAAAGACTTATTTCCTCATATGTGTGATAGAACTGATTTAATAGAACGTAAAAACCCCTATCCAAAACCTTCTCTTCAACTTATATTTAAGATTAGGAGGCGAATTGAAACTACCTTTTCACAACTAACAGAGCAACTAAATATTAACACAGTTTTAGCAAAATCCCTGTAGAAATTTACAACAAAGCTTAGAATCAAGATACTAGCTCATAATCTCTGTTATTTCATCCATACACTGCTAGGTAAAGATATAAATATAGGAAATATTAAAGAACTCATATTTGGATAATATATCCTTTTATGTATAAATTGGTAGATTTATCATGTTTTAAATTAACTAGCACATTAGGTTAAAATATTATTTTTGTAGGTACCCTAGGTGTTGGAAAAATACACTTGGCTATCGCCATAGGAATAGTATTTGCTAGAAATAGATACTCAACATACTTTATCTCTTTTCATGAATTAATTACACAACTTTAAAAAACACTATTAGAAAATAGATCAGCAACGAGACTTAAGCATTTTGCAAAGTATAAGATATTAATAATTAATGAAATTAGCTATTTACCAATAGATTTAGATACATCTAATTTATTCTTTCAGCTAATAGCCAAAAAATATGAAAAACACTGTACAATCATAACTACAAATTCTAATTTTTAAAAATGTTCAGATATATTTGGCTCATCAACTATTGCAAATGCCATATTAGATAGACTTCTTCATCATAGCCATATTATATCTATAAAGGGTCCATTCTACAAAATCCAATCTAAAATTCAGTATTTAGATAATAATGGGGTAAAGGATTCTGAAATGTCTTAGGCCACTTTTTGTACATAATTATTTCCCACTTTTTGAGTATTCTTATATTGACATTTACATGATATTTATATAACCTTGGATTTACATATTTTTTGGTGCCTATTATTCTATTTTCTTTGATATCTCCCAATGATGCTCTCCGCTTTTATATACAAAACACTATATTCCATAGTGAATTAAGTATTTATTTTCACTAATTATATTAGATACCTTTTCAATAAGCAATTGAAGTTCCTGCGATTGATAATAACTATTTGCCTTTATGATAATATCTCTAAATTGTTTAAGAGATTCTGACGGGATGAGGGTTACTCCGCAATAATACAATTTAATAAGTTATCATCGTTAATTTATTAATAAATGTACGAATTGGTTTTATATGGAACACCCAATAGAAAATGCAAGCACCACCAACATTCAAAATAACATCATCAATATCACAAGAGCCTGTAAGCATAGCAAATTGCAATAGTTCTACCAATACAACAATGCATAACATTGTGATAAAAAACTTTTTAAATGAATTTATTTTTTTAAAAAGCAACGGTAAAAACAGTGCGAATGGACCAAATGCTATTAGATTTCCAAATATATTTGTAATAACTATATTAGTGTTTATCTGACCTGATAACAATTTTGAAACATATCCAAATATTGTTGCAAAAGGAATAATATTCAGTGAATTTCTAATATAACATCCAAAAATTTCGACATTCCATTTGAAAGCCATTACTGCACCGCTACGTCCAAAATAAGAATCAAATAAAGTAAAGGTTGAAATTAATATTAAATATATGACAAGAAACAATGAAAATGTTCTTTTCATAACTTTTTTACCTTGCTCTGCACTAATAGTTTTTGATATTAAAAAACTTCCAAAATAAATTGATAAACAGCAAGAACAAAGCAAAANCAATCGGGCAACTGGTGAAATGCGAATTCTTGGATTAACAGACATTATAACATAAGTAAAAAATACTATAATTGAAAATAGATACAGTAAACCAGCAATACTTCTAAATATATTTTTCTTCAAAATTCACACCCCATAAAATATAATTAATATGCATTACCTTAGTTACACATTATGCTCATAATAGTTAGTTATCCTTTAAAATTGATTATCAATTTTCCATCATCGTATGAAAATATTGAATTGATTTTTTTGGGAAATTTTATACTATCTTTTAAAATATCACCTGTTCTGAAAACCGAAAGCATAAATCCTATTAAAGCAGAATTTATTACTAATGCCGCTTTCCCATAGGAAACCAGTGGTAATAATAATGCTGACAATATTCCATACCCAAGGTTATTAATAATGTAAATGATTGCTTGCAAAACAAAGGTAAGCATTATCGATAACGATACTATAGTTCCCAAAACACTTTTTTGCTTAGTAACATAATATAATCCTAAAATAGAAAATGCTATAATAACTACTGATATTCCAATAAATGCAACCCAGCCAAAATTGTGCGTCAATGCAGTAAGAATATAATCTGTGTCTAAAGCAGGTATTATGGGGACATTACTACCAAATTGAGCAGGTACAGTTCCCTTGCCCGCAAATTTAGAGTTCGCCAATAAATCCCTCACAAGGCAATGAATGTAACCAGAACCATTGCGGTCGAAATATGGGTTGACTGCAGTACTAAGTCTGTTTAAAAAATAGGGGTTTTGTATGATATAGATAATGGCAGCAATAACCGCAATAAGTGCAGGTATAAGCACTAATAACAAACCACGCTTTTTATTGATTCCAAACCATCCCTTTACAATAGACATACAAAGGATAGCAAGAGCCGATATTGTGAACAAAGCAAAACCAGCAAATGATGGTACAAGCAATAAGATAATTGCAAATGGGATATAACCTATACCACATAATATAATACCTTTATATCTCTTATGCCACAAAGCATAAACAAGTAATGAATACGCAAGAGGAAATATTAAGGGAATATGGGATAAGCTTACATATAACCTACCTGTCAAAAACCAAATTCTGCCGTTTATTGGGCTGCCAGCCAAAAGCCCTGTAACTGAAACTACTAAGATGACAAAATAGCAATATTTTGCGTATTTGCCTAAAATGGAGAAGTCAAGTAAATAGCATATTAAAAACACAGTCCAAGCAATAATATAGGGAGCAAGGCTGAACCTGACCAAGGAATATTCAGAAGAATCAATAAAATAATTTGAAAGCATGCCTATCAACATTAACATAGCAGTCAAAGTAATCATTGTCCACTGAGGTTTTGGCTTGTGAATTTTATCCAGCTCCATACCGATGGAAACGGCATCCCCCATCTGTAATATTGCTTTTTGTGTTGCTGATTTTTCATCTTCGCCCTGANAAATATAANCATCTCTTTGGTCGCAAAGATGATTTTCAATTTCTTCCGCAATAATATTATGAGCCTTTTTCCAACGTATTTGTTCGCATACAGTCTTGCAGTATTGTTTTATTTCATCAAATGGTTGCATAACTTACCCCTCCGTTCAAAATTCTGTTGACCGCAGAAGAATATGTAATCCATTCTTGATGTTTTTCTTGTAGAAGTTTTTTACCCTTAGAAGTAAGATGATAATACTTTCTTGTTCGCCCNTTATCCGCTTCTTCTTCGTAAGACTCAACAATTCCGTTATTTTCAAGATTGTGTAAAATAGGATAAAGTGTACCTGCTTTCAAGTTGAAAGTATCATCTGATTTTTGTGCTAGTGTTTCAATCATTTGATACCCATACATATCTTTTTCTTCAAGCAACTTCAGAATCAGAGTTGTTGTACTGCCTGTCAACAGAGTCTTATCTATAGACATATATA
>JGI24707J26582_10001403_pt1 | contig 18902 bp, 23 predicted proteins | sample BioPla1DNA1_FD_26582 | JGI IMG/M metagenome (IMG submission 26582)
TCTCCTTAAACCTTCTCCCTAAACCCTCGATTTTATTAGTACTTTATTTTCATTTTTTGCCCTGATTTTTAAGAAATACAAGGACTTTAGAGGGCAGATTCAAGGGAAAAGGGCATAAGTGGGAAATAAGGGACGAAAAAACAGGTCAGTGTTTTCAAGGGTTTGAGGGGTGTTGGTGAGAGAACTTTATTTGAAAAAGGTGAGGAGTTTGTTTGATGAACACATAGTTAGGATTAAGGAAAAAGGGGTAAGGAATATAGGAAATAAATTAGGCAGATTATAGGGGTTAATTAGTTGTTGTAAAAAGAAAATAAAGTAGTGGTAGTAAAAGAGCCAAGGAATAAGGGTGAGTATTGATAATACAGGGTTTAGTTCAGTTTTAAGGCTAAAGGAGTATGGATATTAAAGGAAGTTCGTGAAAGGACTTTATTTACTTTTACTATATAACATAGGCCTTTTTTTCTGTTTCTAAAAACGATGTGGTGAAAAATTTTAGAAACAGAAAAGTCCTTGCATTGCAGAAAAGTAGTTACAAAAAGAAAATAAAGTTCTTAGATGGTGTTTTACCCACATTTCTTGAAACANGAATGGGGATAAAGTATATAAAATATAAGGGAATTGTGGATAAAAGGGAAAAAGAATTAGGACATTATTTACTTTTTATAAGAACTTAGCATGTTTTTTCTGTTTCAGAAATGATAGAAATAAGTTTTAGAAAAAGAAAAAATATTTTTATGGATGGTAAAGTTCTTTTATAATGAAAATAAAGTTGTGTCATTTAAAGGTATAAGGAACAAGGAAAGGCATTGGGAATACGAGATTTGATAATGGTTTAAGGTACAAGAGGGTTGGTAATTGTAGGGAATTCATATAAGGACTTTATTTGCATCTCTATAGAACATGCCCTATTTTTTCTGTTTCTTAAACTCATATGGATAATAATTTAGAAACAAAAAAATATTTTTGCTGTAAGGAAAGTTCTATCAAAGTGAAAATAAAGTTATACTAGTTTTATCCAAATATAATCTACTATTTTAAATTTATATATGTATAATGGAAATATATATGAGTTAGTTATATCAGTAGGATTATATGAAGCAAAGATAATTTATAAATATTACGAATTGGTATAGTGGTACGAAATAAAAATTTCCTATATGGAAATGGAGATGGTGGCTTGAGTAATTTGAAAATCATTCTAATAAACACAGTATTGTTTTTTTGTGGGTGGACATTAATAATGTTTTTAGGTGCAGACTTTCCTCCGCCAATCGGTTTTTTGTGGTTAATACTACTAATTGCAATTTTAGACTTCATTCAATATAAATATTTGCAAAACTTTTTACCACAACTTCGTGAAAAAAAGAAAAATTTATTTATAAAGAATTTTCTTTTTTTCACAATTGGTGGAATAGCAGTATCTTTATTTTTCTTGGCTATCAAAAACAAAATCACTTTAGAAATAGGCATGTCCAATATCATAATTTGGATTGCTGTACTTGCTTTGGCAGGTGCTATATATGGGGTTTGCTTTTGGTTTTTTAACCTTTTGTTGTTAAAGAAATTTTAGAATGTAATGAAGTTATTATGACACACCATTTATATGTCGTGAAAAACAACATGTTATTGTGTAATAAAGATTATTTATAGCGAGATATTTGGATGAAGAAATCGCTATTCAATCAATGTAAGTATAGGGGAGTTATTTATGTGTACAAGTTTTATTTATCGAGGACAAGATACAATTATTGGAATGAATTTTGATAACAATGGTATGAAATACTCTATTGACACTAAAAATCCTAACTGGTTTATTGTACAAGTTGATAATGGACATGGGAAATATCCATCTTTTGGAGTGGATTGTTTTGGTAGGTTTTTTAATAATCTTGTAGTCAATTCAAATGGGAAAGGTTTATACAAAAGAGCAAGCAAAAAAGTTACTCATACCACCAAACTTATCACAGATATTATCAATGGCGTTATTTGTACGGAAAATCTGGGGGAATATCTAGAAAACATTGAGGTTGTAAATACTCCAAACTGGAGCAGTCATAATATGATTTGCGATTCAAATGCAAATGTTTGGGTAGTAGAACCTGGCCGTGGCAATATAAGCAATCCAGCAAAATCTTCACCATTTTTTGTTATGACGAATTTCTCGTTATGGGACAATTTATATGAAAATGTTGAATGTGACTGCATCAGATTTAAAACCGTATCCTATGCATTAGAAAAAGCAAAGCAAGTAAATATTGAAACAGCATTTAGTATTCTTGACACTGTAAGTCAAAGAAATGGGGAATGGGTTACTGACTTTTCTATGGTTTACTCAAAGAATCTTCGTACAGTATATTACTGCTTTAATGGGAATTTTAATGATAAGTTTGAATATAAGTTTTGAAATTTGGTTGGTTGCCCTATCTAACTGGTGGGTTATAGAAGTATGAGATGTAGAGAAAGGAAAATGTTGAGGGGTGAGAATATTGCCGAAAATCAAATTACAAGATTTAAGAAAGGTTTTAAACACAGATGTAGTAAAGTATAATTCCTGTATTGAAATGAATTTTTGTATTGATAACGATATAGTGTATGATGATTGCTGGCTGGGGAAAATGCCAGATAGAGATAATCCTAGAAAAGCAGTATACTGGTACGGGTTGGTTCCAGATGGTTCACAAGCATATGATTATACTAGATTAGAAGATTTTATAGATGCGAAGGTATTTAGTGGTAAAAGTATGCGTGATGTTATTGAAAAAATAACTTGGTATTCCCTAGATGGCTGTAGTATAGAGGAAAGGTTACCTGATTATCTAGATGGGTATGAAGAAAGTCCAAAGAGGTCTGCACCTATAGATATTAAGTAGAAAATAGAAAGGCGAGGAAATTGAAATCATGGATGAAATAGATAAGGAGAATAAAGATACAGAGATTGATGATGAAAGCAATGACAGTTCTGAAGAAAACGAAGAAGATAATTATTTGGCAGTAGGAATGTGCATGGGTATGTGTTTTGGAATGATAGTAGGTAATTTGCTTTTTAAAAATACAGGTATAGGTATGAGTATTGGAATGTGTTTGGGATTGGCAATTGGCTCAAGCATTAAACAGAAAAAATAGTTGTATTTGGTAATAGGATTATGAGCATAATGTGTGATTAATTAATGCATATTCTTGTTATGTTGTGACAGAACAGTATTAAAATACTTACCAAGTACAATATAAGTTTTAAGAGGTGATAAACTTGAAATCATACTCTATTATTACGGGGAACCCCTATGAGCAACTAATTATTAGTAATATCAGTGTTTCCTACGAAGATTTCAATAATGGGAATCCGTATAATACAACTTTTAATGTTAAAGTAATTTCAGGAGATTTTACGGGGGTTTCTGAATTTGAATACAACATTAAAGACTTTATACGTTTTGTTAAGGAAATAAGAGAGTTATATGATTTTAAATTAAGACAGGTAGAACTAAATGATATTTGCTACGGCTCTAACATACAATTTTGTTTGGATAAAACAGGTCATATTACAATATCAGGAACAATATACGGAAATGCTGTTGAAGAAACTTTTATAGAGGTAATGGAGGGATAACAAGTGCAAAAGTATTCTATACATTTTGAGATATCACAAGGACGTAAAACTAAAAATGGGATGATAGTTCCAACTAACTATAATTTTTGGGAACCATTACTATCTCATTTTATAAAAAAATGTACTCATTTTAGAATTGACTGCTGGATTGATGAAGAAATAGCCATTGAAGGAGCAGAAGTTTTTGGGAGAGTTCTTGATACAGGCATAGATAACATGAAAGTTTTCACTGGAGAAATTACAAAAGAATTTGTATTTGAATTAATACATAATCCTTTTGATGAGGAAGGCAAAATAAAATGGTTTAGCATCTTTTTCATGGATGAGGATAAGTATGTTTTTTCAGCGGAGCATTATGGTAGTGAATTTGCTGCTGAATGTTTGACTAAAGAAGAGGTTGAATACATTCATTCAATTATACCAAAAGATTTTCATTTTGATGTGTACGATAGATAATTTTAATAGTGATGAAGTAGATGAGATTAATATAATCACCTAATAGATAATAGAGAATATTATTGAGGAGTATTAAATTAATGCTGTTAGTGAAATGAGGAATGAAACCATGCTAAATACCAAACAAAAGGCAACCCGAATTATGTTATTTTTTGTTTTAGGAATCCTTTCCGGATTTCTTGCAAAATATATTGATACTATACCTTCGAATGGTACGATTGGCAGTCTAATTAACATAATTAGCAACATAAGTTCCAGAATAGGAATATGGGTCTTTATTGCTAGTATTATTGCCGCATGGAGCAGAACACCCAAAGCAGGAGCAATTCATGTTTTTGCTTTTTTCGTCGGAATGCTGCTGGCTTACTATATATATTCTATGAAATTATTTAATTTCTTTCCTACATATTATTTCATTCGCTGGGGATTAATTGCCTTATTATCTCCGTTGGCTGCCTATATTGTTTGGTTTAGCAAAAGAAATGGATGGATTTCAGCATTATGTGCTGCCCTTCCTATTGGATTATTGGTTTCAGAAGGGTACAACTTTTTTTATACCTTTTCTCCAGTTTCAGGGTTTGATTTAATTGCTTCTATTATACTTTTTTGCATTTTACCGAAAAACAAATATCAATGTTTAAAAGTATCGATATTTACAATATTAACATCAGTATTTCTCAGTAAATTTGATTTGTTGTCTTATATAATTGGTGGGCTATAGAAGTATGAAATGTAGAGAATGAATAAGGCTAAAGAAATCTGAAAGGAATAAAATGTTATGATGAAGACCTTTTATTTACAAGATTGGGTGCTTAAAATTGATGTTGAAAAAACTAAGGAATATTATAATAGTATAACAGTTGAAGAAGGCTATGACTGTGATTACTGTAAAAACTACATAATGAATTGTAAAACATTTTCGAAAGAAGTTATGGACTTTTATACGATTTTAGGAATTGACCCTCGAAAAGAAGGGGAGTTTATGGAGTATGAAACTGATATTAATACTAATGAACATTTATATATGGGGTTGTATCATTTGGTGGGTAAAATCGTTAAAAGACCTAGTGCTGGAATTAGGAAGTGGGATGATTTAAATATTATAGGAATTGACAATGTGAAGTTTATATTTACTGATGAGTTGGACCTTGTATCAGAGAACTTTCCAAGACCAGTACTTCAATTAGAATTTGAAGTTACGCTGCCGTGGCTACTGAAAGAAAAGCATTTATGAAAGTTAATTAAGCAGTAAAATGGGAGGATAATGAGATGGATTGGAAAGAGATTAATTCAGAAAATGATATAAATGATTTGCTAAAGACTTTTGGAGGATTCCATGATGGAGTTTTAAGGGAAATGCATCTTTGGAATGATTATTATGTAGACGAAGATTTAAGCATGGATTCTGGAGATGGAATGCTTAATGCGAAAGTATTATTTCAAAGGCAAGGAAAAGAGCCTTCTACAATAGAAATGCTATTTTGGGGTGTCAATAAGATAAATATTATATCAACTCCTCCAAATCACTGGTATATGATATTTGATACAACATTGGTTTATAAGGATGGCTTATATTATTGGGCTGAAGCAGGGGATTGGGAGATAGGAGATAATAGTGTTACATGGCTTTCTTCCAAAAATATAAAATGGAGAAGTGTGGATGGGTGGCTTGGGAGTAAGTTAAAATATGGAACAAGCAGGTGAAATTTATGAGAAGAAAAGATAGAGAAATGGACAGGGAATTTGGGCTTAAAGTTATAGATAAATCCATATATGGAGTTCTTTCGATGGTAGATAATGATAATGAACTTTACGGTGTTCCCCTTTCTATTGCAAGAGATGGAAATACGTTATATTTTCATTCGGCTATGGATGGGAGAAAGGTTAAGGCACTTAAGGAGAATCCTAAGGTTAGTGTAGTTTTCGTTGGGGAGACAAAAATTCCAGAAATCTACTCCAACGAGGAATTAGATGAAATCATGAAAGATAAATCAAAAGCAGGAATACTTAGTAGTAAAGTTTTTACTACCGAATTTGAATCTGCTATTGTAGTAGGGAGGGTGAAATTAGTAGAGGATGACGAAGAAAGGGTCAGAGGACTAAGGCTAATATGTGAAAAATACACCCCAACAAAGATGGTTTACTTCCCTATGGCAGTTAAAGCAGGATTAAAAGGGACTAATGTATATTCTATAGAAATTGAAGAAATTACAGCCAAAAGAAAGAAATATAATGTAAACGGAGAAGAACTAAAGTGGGGCAGAATTGAATAAGTGTCGGGGATAAGGATATTCTATGTACGTTACGGGAATATAGGGTACATTACGGGAACTTAAAGTATATTAAGGGAATTTATTATACAGTTATGAAAATTAAGAGTAAAATGTAGTATAATATATAAAGGAATGTGAAAGCCAAGGTGGGTCAATACCTTAACTTTAGGAACATTTTTTTATAATAGGACTATTAGGATTTTTTAGAATGCTTTGGAGGATTAGCGGTCTTTCCAAGGCGTTTTTTCTTATTGATTGCACTAATTTTAAAAGGGGCAACATTACCTGTAGGGCTAAAAAATGCGTATAGGAAGGCTAGAAGGAGGAATAAGGCATAAGGGGTTAAGGTAGAAAGGGAAAAACTCTTAACCCTTGTTTGTACCATTATTAGGAGTCACTAAAATCTGAATCATTACCTATCTCCAGTTTCAACCTTTTTATATAACCATAGAGCATTTTGATAATCTCGGTTGTTTTATTATCTAGAATCTCATATTGTTCTTTTGAAATATAATTATTCTGAAAAGCGGTAAGAAGATGATTTCTTACTTCTCCTGCACTACCTAAAGCAGCGTTTGCATGGAATAATTCCCGCTTTATAAACAGTTGGGTATTTCCTTCTGCAATATTTGCTCCTATGCTTCTAACAGCCCGTACTAACTGGTCTGTAAGCCTATATTGCTCATAACTGGGAAATCCTTTAACTAATTCCCCTATATCCTGTTCCAAAGCATTCGACTTCTGCCAAACTTTTAGGCTTTTGAAGTCTTTTATGTATAAATTTTGACTCATAGAATTCATCCTTTCAAGTTTGATTTTCCACATTATACGGAAGAGCAGGGATAAGTCAAATTTTGATAGAAGGATTTTTGTAAGGTAATCATTAGAAGGGAAAAGGGTTAAGGTATTGTATTAAGGGGGAGCACAATATATATACTTGTTCCTTAACCCAATAAACCTTCTCCCTAATATACCCTAAACTAGTTTTTGTCGCTTAAAAACTTCTACGAATGCCGTGAATTAAAGGGCTTGAAGAGATTTACTAAATACATAATATATAAAAAGGCTTTAGGTAAAAGGAAATAAGGAAAAAGTTAAAAAAGTAGAAAAAATGCTTGACTTTGTGCAGAATGATTTATTATAAAATATATGTTTACGTTTATTAAGGCATTTTACAATGTTAATGAAATAACCTCCGTATTATTTTATTTTGTATGCTTACCTAGTTTGCTGGGTAAGCAATTTTTTTTGCAGAAATACTTGAAATTATAAAAAATCATCGACTATAAAGAACGATAAGGAACTTAAATTTTATTAAAGAAATGGAGGAATTACTATGGGAAACAGGATTTTATTAGGACTTGATAATGGAAACAAATGTACAAAAACAAGTGAGGGCTATATTGCTGAGTCAGGATTTACTAAATCTAATAGTGAGCCAATCTCAGCGAGCAACTTGTTAATTTATGAAGGTAAGTTTTATAGCATCGGAGGTAATAGATTGAGTGTCCAGATGGATAAGACAGTTAATCAGGATACTTTCATTATGTCTTTACCTGCAATTGCAGATGCTGTAAATATAGCAAGGATAGAAGATAAATCAGATGTAATTCTAGGAGTAGGACTTCCAATTGTCAATTATGGAACTCTTAAGAAAAAATTTCGGGAATATTTTTTAAGACAGGATGTTAAATTTAATTTTAACAAAAAAGGTTATGCAATTAATATTATTGATTGCAGGGTGTATCCACAGGGGTATGCTTCGCTTATTACGGTATTTAACAGTTATAAGGATATATTATGTAATGTTATAGATATTGGCGGTTATACTGTAGATATTTTTAGAGTGGAGAACGGGATAATTGACACTGCATCGTGTTACTCACTCCCTGACGGAATTATTACGCTAATTGCGAATATACAGCAGGAACTCTTAAAAACAAATATTAGGCTGACTGAAACTCAAATACAAGATATTATATTAGGAAGAGAACCTGTTATTTTTGAAGCAGATGTTAAAGAGATAATTAAAATAATGACGAATGAGTATGTAGAAAACATATTGGCCAAAATTGAGGAATATGGGTTCGAATTCCGTAACCCTACTGTTTTCACAGGTGGTGGAAGTATGTTGCTTCGGAAATATATTGAAGAATCCACAAAAGTAAGGTATGCGGATTTTCTTGACCAGTTTGCTAATGCAAAGGGCTATAAAATCCTATTAGAGCAGGAATTAAGAAGGTGATGCTATGGTAACAAAACGAATAAACCTGTCTTTTTCTATGGATAGAGAGGAAGATGTTAAGGTATATAACATACTTTCTGCACAGAAATATAAAACGGATTACGTTATTAAGGCAGTATTAAGTTTTACGGGGAAAAATGATAAGGATTTTGATAAGGAGAAAATAAAGGAGGCTTTAAAGGAAGCAATAGCGGAATGTGGAGGAATTACTATGGGGAACAGTAAAAAAGATAATGATGATTATGCTCAGCCTGAATTACCTGAGGGTATATTTAATATGTTTGATAATCTATAGCCATTATGAGCAGTGAAGTTTAGAACTTCCTGCTTTTTTCTTACCTCCTGTCCCCTATATCCTTACTATGGGGTTCCTAAATGAACTAGAATAAAAAGTTAGGAACTAAAAGGAACTAATACTCTATCTTTAGGGAATAAAGGGATAAAACTCTTTACAATCAACATCTAATATGATACTTTTAATGCAGACATTCTAGGGAGTGTTAATAAGCGGACAAAATGGAGGAAATGGTTGCTCTGTAGCAATTTATTTCCTCTGTTTTGTTTTTATATTAAAATATTTTGCATTTTAAGGGGCGAAACTCGATTTTAGAAACGTTACTCTTATATAGAGAAGTAATAAGAATGAATTATTAGAAATGCACCTTTTTGCGTCAGAAACGGAGCAATTTGATAGGTATTATATGCTTTGGCTAAGGAATAAGGGTTAGAAATGGTTTTTAAGGATTAGGGGATAAAAAGCGATTCTAAAACATAATTAGAATGGTGAATAAGGGTTATGGGTTAAAGGGAGATAGGGAATTTGGAATGAGGAAATACATAATATGGCAGTAGTTACTGAAGGTATTAAAATTTCTTACCCATTATCTTATTAAAAATCTATATATCTATATAAAAAGATTCTATCAATAACTTTGGTTATACAATATAATAGTAAATATAATCCTGAAAAGATGTAGCGTAATGGCACATATAACCTTTATGAGGTGAGGAAGATATGAAAATCAAAAAGAAAACTATCATTATATCAGTACTTTTAATAATACCTTTGATACTATTTTTATTAAGTTATATAAATTATCGTAGTCAAAGAATCGATAATGAGCACTTAGAAAGTTTCAAAAGTGAACTGATGACAACTGTCCAGCAAAACTCATCTTTTGATATGAATAATATAACTCCTTTTGAATGGGATAGGATGTATGTTATACGACCTTATATTAGCAGAACAGAAATGCAGAAGGTAATAGGCATAAAATGGACTACAGCGGACACTTATATCGGTTATCTAATATGTGATAAAACTTGGTTCGGAGAGCACCCATTGGATGATGATATATTTCATAAACTAATTTTTGTAAAAGATAATAAAGTAGTTCTAGATATTACTCTCGACAGGAATGATGTGGATTTTACACAGATTAATAGTCCTGTTATAAACGATGACTCTCTATTTGACATTGATAAAGCAGATGAAAGAAATATCATAAAAACAAGTAAGCAGCAAAAGATGATGCCTTAATAAAAAACGAATATATATGGAGTGAGTAAGATATGAAAAATAGGAAATTAACGAAGGCAATTACAGCAGTTACCGTTACATGCACTTTAATAGCCGTTATCAGTGCATTTTCCAGTTACTTATTGCCATTATACTTATCATATAAACTTAATAAGGATATAAGAGATGCGGGTTCAGTAGGAATTATAGGTGGTGCAGACGGACCAACAGCAATTTATTTGTCAGGTCAAATTTCTTCGCACTGGGTTACAGTTATCTTTGCAGCATTAGCGATTTTGGGAGTTATATATTTAATTGCGGTTAAAAATTCAGTAAAAAAATCATAATCCAGAACCACATTTTAACAATAAAAAGTGTGCAGAATGCAGGTTTTTTATTGCAAAAAAACAGTGTGATATTATGTAAAAAGGCTTTTCAGAAAAAACTGAAAAGCCATAAGATTATTAATCAGATAGCCATTCCTCAAGACATTTTATCATCTCACTGATATTTGGATAGCATTGTGTGAACATATCAGATGATAATTCAGGTATTCTACCTGATAATTTGCCCAGCAAGTTCTTTAACTCATCCAGTAAATCTAATCCATCACTGTAGTTGTAATGGTAGACCGTTTCAAGGACATCGAAGTAGTATTCGGCATCCCGATATTCCCTAGAATCTTTACCAAAGGCTTGCATCACAGAAGTTAGCAGTCTATTAATTTCTTGTTTAAGATGTTTGTTTTTCATGATGTCACCTCCATTCTATTAAAGGTAAAAATTATTTGTATATTGATAGAAATATTTTTTTAGCAGAATGTAAAGGTAGTCTTTATCCAGTTTATGTTTATTGACGTTTTGAATCCATACAGGATTTGATGATATGCTTAAAAGACATTTAGTAAGGTAGAATTCGATTATTTTATCTTCAGACAGATTTTCTATCTTTACCTTTTCATTAAGACATTTAATTGCATATCTTGATATTGCAGCAACAGTTTTTTCAAGTCTTTGAGAGTATGGTGTATAATTTAGAGTGCTTTCTAAAGAAATTGAATAAAATTTGGGAACATTTACTGTCAACATGGCAAATCACCTCCGTTGATTGTTTTATGCATGTTATTAAATGAATAATTAAGAAATCAAGTGTTTTTTAGAACTAACGAGAACTTTTTATTATTTGGTATGCTTATTTAATCTTGGTAAGATAGATGAGGGTATGAGCAATAAAGGAATTTTTGTAATTCAGGATATTATTGTTCATACCTTCTTGTGGAGCCATAATTTATATGGGATGTAGGAACTACAACAAAGTGGGTAATGCAATATAAAAAACTTGAAATAGTTTTAAAGTAACTTGTATCATACCTCAGATAATTCTTTATGGAGGTATGTAAGACATGAATATAAAGGTGCTTAAAGTTGCGGGAGACAGCAATATCAATGCTGTTGTAGATGTAGCATTAGAAGAGATAAAGCAAAACTTGGCTGTAAATATCGATTGTATCGGCATGAAGGCCGGCTATCAGACGGTAAAAGTTTTAATTTCGTTTACGGAAAGGTTAGTTAAGATGGGCTACAAATTTTATATAAGACCTTTTTATGTAAAGGTAGACACAGTAACCCATGAAAATGATGCTGTCGCTAAGACAGCCATACGCTGGACTATAATTGCAAAAAAGAAATAGTATAGTTCTTGTAGTTACAATTAAGACGTGGTAACATGAAGGCATATTGCTGAAAGGGGCACACCTTTCTTATACTGCATATAGAGATATAAGGGGGATGTGCTTTTTGTTTATAAATTAGGGGTAGAAGGTAAAAATAAAGGCACAAATAAATATCTGCTAATGGCATAGGGATAGGTGAATGAAAGAATCAGTGTTAGATTCATAAGAATAGGAGTATATTGAAACAAAACTTATTTATCTTGCCCTAAGAGCCAACTGACACTTACATTTAATACTTGAGATAAGGCTACTAGTTCGATATCGGTTATAATCCTTTTCTTCTGTTCGAGTTTTGAAATACTTGCTCTATCCACATAGACTGCCAATGTCTCAAGTTTTACTGACAGTTCCTGCTGTGTCATATTATTTTTTAACCTTGCAATTTTAATTCTAGAGCCCGCAATATTGCGCTCTTCGGAATCTAATATTAATTTCATAATATACCATCCTTTGTTCTTTATTGGAACACTTGTATTTTATCCAAGGTTGTGCAATAATATGTTCTAATAAAGAACAATCAGAAAATTTGGGGGCTAATTGTAATGTATAAGGTAAGATATGGAACTAAGGAGATAATTCGAATCGTTTTGAATCATGAAAATAAGATTCAGTACAGCAACATTAATAATGGAGAAGCCTATAATTACCTCAAAAAATTGCATATTTTAGATAGGCTATCTAAAAATTCATATGTTCAATATAATTATGGCAAGCATTGGGTGACCATTAATAAAATTATTATTGCCAACCAAAAGTATTATGTAATTACCATTGATTCAAGTAACTATAAATGCAATAGATGCAGTAAAGTATTAGTAGATTCAGTTACAGGATTATACAACAGAAACTATTGGAAACAGATTAACAATGGCTCGATATATCATCATCCTTATAGCAAAAAAGATTTCTCTCTAATATTCATCGATATAGATAACTTAAAAGAAATTAATGATTCTTTTGGACATTTAATAGGTGATAAGGCAATTGAAATAGTAGGACAGGCGATTAAAAATAGTATAAGAAAAGAGGATTTAGGGATAAGGTATGGGGGCGACGAATTCATTATTTTACTTTTTAATCAGCATAAAAAGGCAGCGAAAAGAGTAACAGAGAGAATTAGGAGAGAGATTCATAAACTAGCAGTAGAACAAGGGCTGAATATTCAAATCAGTGCGGGAATAGCCTGCACTGATTGTTTAGTAGATTTGGAGGATATGACAAAAATGGCAGATAAAAATTTATATAGAGAAAAGAAAACGAAGAAAGAACAAAAAGAACAGAATAATAAAGTTAATAATTTAGCAAAGGAGATTAGAGAAATAAGAGATGAACTAAACAGAAAAATTGATGGAAAGAGCAAAATATTTACTGGTACAGAGATATTAGAACTAAGTCAGAAGTTAGATAAACTTATTGTAAATTATTTAGAAAAGGAGTAATATGCTTTATTCATCTTATTTTTTTGTCGCATGGAAACCCACCAAAGCCTTTGTACCTTAAGCCTTTACCCTAATTTCACTAATATACATAATTATAGGGTTAAGGGATTAAGGATATAGTGTTAAGGGTGTAAAAAGTAAACTTGACATAGGGATATTATAGTAATTACAATATAAATCCAAATCCGATATCAGGTTTTGTCATAGCATCTTTTCTTTGGGGAACTGTCTACTTTTTTAGTAGGCAGTTTTTTTAAATGACAAATTTAAAACAGCATGGCTAGCAAAGGGGAAATAAAAAAATTCTTTAAAACATACAAAATAGGACTAAAGACCTATACAAAATCGATTCTGCCTATTTTTCATGTGTTATGCTCAAAAATAGAAGGGGAGAAAAACGAGATATGGATTATTAAAGAAGGTTTTTAAAATCTTGTAAATCACCTTACTTTTTAAAAACATGTGTTATGTTCAATAATAGAGGGTCGGAAAAGGAGATGATTCTATGGTAAGGATTAGAGCACCAAGTACCAAAGAAGTAAAAGAGGCATTTTGCTGAATGCCCCTTTTACAGTGGAAATTTTAAAAAATAAATTTGTTAATAGTATTATATCAAAAACAAAGGAGAGATGGATATGAAAAATAACAATTTAAATGTAATAATGAATTCTAAACTACTGGACAAGGAAATTCATTGTCTGGGAGCATTTATAAGAAAGTATGTAAATGGGCAATTTGACGGTGAATTTAATCTTTATCCTTCATATGGACTTAAACATAAAATAAATTCAATATTAATTCCAAGAGATGGAGAATACAATCAAGTAATAAAATTAAAAAATTCTATTATTATAATCATGAATAATGGAGATATTGTAGAATTTGTAAAGGTTAATAGTACAAATTATTTAAATGACAATGTTCTAAAGGTTGTAGAAAAGATTTATAACAATAAAGAATTAATGATTGAAGAGCAGCATTATAGTATCACAGGCAAGAAAGAAAGAGCAATTAGAAAAATTAGTTTTCATGAAGCAGTTGAGAAAATAAAAAAGTCATTTTATATAGGAAATAAGAAAATTGAGAACAGTTATGAGATTTTAGATACAGACCAAAAGGCGCTAATTTTTGTAGAATTTACTGGTGACACAACGGGACAAGGCGATTTATACTGCTATAATAAAATATTTATATCTAATCCTATAAAAATTAGTAATAGTCCTAACAAAATCATCCAATCCAATAAATTTAGAAGCCATATGCAAGTCCATGAGAAAGATTTTATAATCCCTTACCAGCATATTATTCAATATGCTTTATGTAAAGGATACTTTAATGATATAAATGAGAGATTCATAGATATGGTAGTTGAATTTCCATTTAATATTGGATACTCACTGCTTTGTGAAACAACTGCTCAGGATACTATTGTATATGCAAAGAGAAAGAACAGGGAAATACACAGCAGGTTTACTTTGGATGGGGAAAAGAAACTGACGAATAAATGTGTATTTATCTTAAATAGAAGTAATCAAGAACCTAATGAGTACTACCTGATTACGATGTTTTCAGGAGAATATCTGGTAAAAGAACCGCAGGACAAAAATATAAAAGACGAACTAGAAAGGCAGAGAATGCTGGAGTTTTGGAGAAATCATGCACTGGTATTTAATCCTAAAGATGTGGATTTAGAAACAGCGACATATTCATGCCCATATGATTTAGGGGCATAGGTGAAGTCTTAAAGGCAGGTACTTGAATTTCCCGAGTACCTGTTAGTATAAGATATATTTTTTTAATAGAGATAAAAAAATTAATATATGCAAATTTTATATATGGAAAAGTTGGCATCATGACATTTGAAGAAGGGTACATGCTGTTATAGGCGTGTACTTTTTCTTTAAAAAGATATGTAACCAACTTTGATTAAAATACAATGTTCATAATATATAGTTTCATTGAAAAATAAGTTAACGTGTCATAAAATAGAATTAACAGTATTTGGACAAAGGGTGATATCTGTGAAAAAAGAATCTAGAGATATAAAGAAAATAACAAATGTTGAAGATATAATAGAAGCCCATAAAAGAGCGATAAAATTGGTACCTGTAAATTGGAAGGGCAGAGAATTAAAAATACCTGTTTATTATAGCATGAATGCTGCAATCGCTTATGAAAAGGCCATTGAAGAAACAGAAAGTTATAGAAAATCATTCTGCACAATGGCTTTGAAAATAATCAACAATAATAAAAAAGTTATTTACCAGGGAGATGACTTCCCTATTCTTGATTTAGACGACATAGAGGGTTTATCAGATAATGACTTGCAAAAAGTAGGAGAAGAAATAATAAATAGTTCAGACTATTTAAAAGGATTTGCCGAAGAGGTATCTGAAGAAACAGATGACTTCTTCCAAAAATTCTATTTGATACATAAAAAAGAAACAGAAAAGTATAGAGAACATATAAAAAAAGTAGCAGAGCAATTAAAGCCTAAATTAGATTTTGCTGACTACTATAAAAACTTACTGCCAGGCATAGAGTTAGTATCAAAACTAAGTAGAATAACAGAAACAGTAAGACCTCCTTTGGTTGATATAGCAATATATCAAAACATTATAGGCAATTCTGCGTTGACGGAATTGGCGGCTACTGCAAGTAAGATGGGGAATATGATAGGTACATATATGGAAGTTATTAACCCGATACAAAGGAGTATAAATAAATCGATAATAGAAATGCAGTCTGTATTAGTGCCAACAACGAGTATTATTAATGAAACAATTAAAAACTATTATTCTGAAATAAATGCTATAAGGGATATATTACAGCCAATCAACATGGAATATGTTAAAACGGCATTAGAAAGTCAAGAAACACTTAGAAATGTCATGAATAGTGGCATTCAGAGCCATATGCAAGTACTTGGAGCAGAATTAAACAAAATACTTAACTTCACACATCATGACAAGTTATTTAATTTTGCAAATGTGCAGCAGGATATCATTGGCAATATAAGACCGTTTTTATTGGAGACACAGCAAATTCTGTTTGCAAGAAAAAATATTAGCGATAATTTAAATAAAAAGGCAAAAACCATGCTCCAATTTGGATGGTGGTTTATTAGTTCCCTTCCTATAGAAATAATTAACTATATCTATAAAAATAAAGAAACTCTAAAGCAGAAAGATGTAGATAAAATAATATCTGACTATTATAAATCTGATGAATGCAGAGAACTTGAAGAGATAATAAACGGATGGAATGAATTAGAGTATTTTAATAAGTGGGAAAAGAAGGTTAAAGATGCTTTCTATGCTCATAAATTAGAAATGTATTCTCTATCAGTTCCAGTATGGGCGCTAATGATTGAAGGCATCATTCGGGACTTTATGAGGNNAAATTATGATGTAACGGCATTTAAATTTGGTATNTTGTATGACAATTTTAAAGAGAAAGCAAAGGAACTAGATGGATTTATTGTTAGTTATGCTTTTAATTGTATGGATTCATTCTATGTCAGATTTAATCCCGAAAAACCAGATGGGGTACATGATTTTAGCAGGCACAAAATATTTCATGGACAGGCTGTTAACTATGACACTGAAATAAATTCATTAAAATTGATGCTGTATTTAGATGAACTATTTTATATGGCATTGTCTTTGAAAAATCCTATTATTGCATAATAAAGGACTAATTATTACATGCCTTTGGTATGTTTCTTTATATACAGTATTGCACCTTATATAAGATGCAATATGCAAAGGAAAACCTAAAAAGATATAGAATATTAAAGTATAGATGATATAATTTGGTATGTAGATATTAATGCTGAATTTAATATACCCAAATTGGGAAATTCATAGGAGTGATAAATTTGATTAATTTTCAAGATAAAATTAACTTTATATGGAGTATAGCAGAACTTTTAAGAGGTCCCTATAAAAAAGAACAATACGGGGATGTAGTCTTACCTATGGCCGTATTAAGGAGGTTTGACTGTGTTCTTGCAGCCACTAAAGAGGAAGTACTTAAAAAGTATGAAACATTAAAGAAGTCAGGGCTCCAAAACGTAGACCCTGTTTTAAATAGGATTTCAAATCAGGAATTTAATAATACCAGTAAATATGATTTTGAAAAGTTATTAGCAGAGCCAGATAATATCTCAAATAATTTAAGGAATTATATTAATGGCTTTTCCAAGAATGCTAGGGAAATCATAGAGTATTTTGATTTTGATAAGCAGATTACAAAACTTAATGATAATGACCTGCTTTATCTTGTGATATCTGAATTTAATAAAATAGATTTGCATCCCGATGCAGTAAGCAACACAGAAATGGGGTACATATTTGAAGAATTGATAAGAAGATTTTCTGAACATGGAGAGGCAGGAGACCACTACACCCCTCGTGAGGTTATAAGGCTTATGGTAAATATTCTCCTAAACGAAGATAATGAGGAACTGACTCAACCAGGGCTTGTTACAACTGTTTATGACTGCTGTGCAGGGACAGGAGGCATGCTTTCAGTTACAGAACAGCATTTGAAAGAATTAAATCCTGGAATACAAGTAGAATTATTTGGGCAGGAGATAAATCCCCAATCCTTTAGTATCTGTAAATCCGACATGCTTATAAAAGGGCAAAATGCAGATAACATCATCTTAGGAGACAGTTTTACGGAGGATGGACACAGGGGTACAACTTTTAGGTACATGCTTACTAATCCCCCATTTGGTGTGGAATGGAAAAAAGCAGAGAAATTTATTCGTGAAGAATATGAGAAAGATGGGTTTGATGGCAGATTTGGTGCGGGGCTTCCCAGAATATCCGATGGTTCTCTTTTGTTTTTACAGCACTTAATATCTAAAATGAGGCAAGATAAAAAAGGCAGCCGTATTGCCATTATCTTTAATGGTTCACCATTATTTACTGGAGATGCGGGTTCAGGAGAATCGGAAATCAGACGCTGGATAATTGAAAATGATATGCTGGAAGGGATTATTGCATTACCCGACCAGTTATTTTATAACACAGGCATTTCTACTTATATTTGGATAGTAACTAACCGTAAGAACAGTGACCTAATGAGGGGTCCTGTAAGGACAGGGAAAATACAATTGGTCAATGCAGTAGACTTCTATCAGAAGATGAGGAAGAGCCTTGGAAACAAGAGAAATGAAATCAGTGAGGAGCAGATAAAAGAAATTACGAGGATATATGGGGATTTTAAAGAAAATGAGTACTGTAAAATTTTTGATAATGAAGATTTTGGTTATCAAAAAATAGTAGTAGAGAGACCCTTAAGACTTAACTTCCAAGTAATTGAAGAGAGGATTAATAATTTATACAATGAAACGGCTTTTAAGAAACTTGCTGAATCCAGGAAGAAAGGTCAAGCAGGGCTCCAAGAAATAGAGGAAGGCAAGAAAGCCCAAAGGCAAATAATAGACACCTTACAAACAATGGATGCTAATGTTCTTTATAAAAATAGGGATACCTTTACCAAGGTACTTAAAAAGACTTTTAAAGCAGCAAATATTAATTTGAACAGCCCTCTATTAAAGGCTATATTATCTGCCTTATCTGAAAAGGATGAAACAGCAGACATTTGTGTAGACAATAA
>JGI24707J26582_10001406_pt1 | contig 18881 bp, 20 predicted proteins | sample BioPla1DNA1_FD_26582 | JGI IMG/M metagenome (IMG submission 26582)
ATTACTTTATCACACTTACACTTTCATGTCAACCACTTTTTAAAACTTTTTTGCTTACCCCTTTTTCAAGGGCGAGTTACATCTTACTACATCGGTATAACAAAGTCAAGGTATAAATTGCATTAATTTTATAAACAATTTATACCAACTCTATGCTTAAATAAAAACATTAGATTACCTCTATGGAATAACAATCCTATAGGCACAATCAGCAACAATAATGGATTGATTTTTCCATGGTCCAGGATTCATAGGTCCAGGATTCATTATATACTTCATTTAATAATTTCATATCCACAGCTTAAGTAGGATCATATTTTGAACCTCACTTTATATTTTAGAAGAGGGCTAGTCCTAATAGACGCTCTCAAGTAATCCGTTTTAATTCTTCATTGATTCTAACTGGAATAATATCACTCAATTCTTCCCATGTATAGAATAACTTATCTGATAGAGGCCTGTATTCATAATCAAGTGTCGGTACAAAGGCAAACTGATTTTTTATATATTTTTTCACCCGATCCTGCTGCCTCATATCCGCTGATATCCGATCCTTAAACAGATCCATAATCAATAATCCATCCTCCCCAGCCTTCTCATTACAAGCANTATATAAGTTTGGTATTAACTGGAACATATACCCTTCAGGGAGAAAGGCATGTTTTCCTGGTTGACTGAATATCTGCAAATGGGTTTTGTCAAGTATCTGGCTGTGACCGGGAATCATNGCTTTAAAGAAGCGACCATGAAAACTCGCTTCTGCATCGTATATATCTCCCTGATGGTTTACATAAACCCATATGTGTTCTAAGTCATACATATGTTGAATATCATAGTCGAAATATATTGAATATTCGATTACATAATCTACTTTGCTCTTATCGAATTCCAGCTCTCGCCTAAAGCTAGGGCTTTGACCGGGCGTACGTAAAATACTATAACCTACTCCATTAACCTCAAAAGGTTCTGCCTTATCAAACATAATATAAGGTTTGTACTTTAATGCTAGCTCTAAATCTGACATTATAATACCTCCACACTTTCTTATAATATTAATTAAGACAGGTCAATATTATAGTAATATCTGCCTGTACCGATTGTATAATTTATATGATATTATATCTGGGCAAAATACTTAATTGTACGTATCATTTGACTTGCATAGGAACTTTCATTATCATACCAAGATACTACATGTATCTGATAAGTATTGTCTTTTCCTCTTTCAAAATAAGATATATTAGTGTTTTCATTTCCCCTGTTCTATTATATCTTTAGCGCTCAAGGTAACATGCAAATGCTAAAACCCTTTATACATTCCCTTCAAACGACATGATATCTTTGGTATATTATATCATGTTTTCCTTCATTTGAAATATTTTTATCTCTCATAATTTTATAACTTAATTAGATCAGCAGCATTATCAAGAATTTCATTAAATTCCTTGGTTTCACATATTTCAGTAATTGGTTTTGGGCTTTTAGGTTGCAAGAAATGTTCGGAAATCTTTAATTCAAAACATTTTACATCATGCCATTTATCAAATTTATAACCTACATTATGATAAACTCCTATAGGTACAAAACCTAATGCTTTGTGAAAACCCTCACTCTTTTCATTAGGTAAAGCTACTATTGCATATGCATTAAAATAGCCTTGAGCTCTCAATATCTTAATTAGAGCAGTATATAGTGCTTTCGCTATATAGTTTCTATGATATTCCGGAGCCACATAAATACTAACATCAACAGACCATTGATATGCTGCCCTTTCTCTATGCTTAGAAGCATAAGCATAACCTACAACCTTTCCATTGACCTCACAGACTAACCAAGGAAATATTTTAGAAATATTATTTATACGTTTTTTGAATTCATCAATAGTTGGGACAACATATTCAAAAGATACAGAAGTATCTCTAACAAATGGCCCATAAATTTCAAGTAGTGAAATATAATCGTTTTCTTTAACTAATCTGATTTTTTTGCTATTTGTCATTCTTGTAAACTCCTCATATTTTTTCTAGTTAGGTAAAACAATAAAGCCTTATTTGCCTCATTCCTTGAAAGTCTTTCATAGTGTTTAGATGACATATAATTATATTTAAAATGTAGCATAATATGGTTATACTTGCAAAGAAAAAAAGCCCATCCTTAATATTTAAAGGATAGACCTACACTAGCAATTACGCCATAGAAAAAGTCCTGTAAGCCAGGACTTTTCTTTATATATTTGCTATTTGTAAGAATGAAATATCTCCTTAACTTTACTGTAAGCCAGCTTTTCTCTTCGGTATATGTCTACCAGCCCCTTGTTATTTTGAGATTTTGGCCTTACATGGAACCAGCCTCTATCAACACGGCAATCCGCATATTGCCAGATAATCACACCAGACAAATCCTCATCGGATAGTATGGATGTTATCTGTTCATCCAATATATGTCGCTGATATTCCTCTGTCCATTTTTCCATGTTATTGCTCCTAAAACCATATACTGCACCAGCTCCTATTTCACTGATCAATAAGGGCTTTCCTGCCCCACCAGTACTGTTAACAAAATCTTTCAAGGTCTTTAGATAGTCTTTAACAGGGGTGTCATGATACCATCCTGGGTATATATTATAGGATACAATATCAACCAAATCCAAACATAACTCGGAACCAATAAAAGTACTTAAAGCAGCAAAAGATACAGGTCTACTGGGGTCTAAACTTTTAATAAGTTCAAATTGCTTAGCATAGCAGGTTCTACCAAACTCTGTATTGCTAACGCATTCATTAAGAATTCCCCATACAAAAATAGATGGGTGATTAATGTGATTTTCAATCATTTCTTGGATACAATCTGCACTTTGCTGATTAAAGTTTTTATGTTTCATTTGTTCTTCATTTAATCCCCTTGCGTGGGCCTCTTCCCATACAAGAATCCCATATTCATCACATAAATCAAGAAAACGTTCATCATTGGGATAGTGGCTGGTACGAACACAATTTGCCCCCAATGATTTTATAATTTCAATATCACGATACATTGCTTCAATTGGGATAGCGCAGCCAAACTCCGCATAATCCTCATGGCGGTTTACACCTTTTATAATTATCTTCTCTCCATTTAGCAATATATCTTTACCATTTACTTTTATTTCCCTAAATCCTACTCTGTCAATAAGATCATCCACGGATTCATTATTATGTAAAAGAGTACCTGTCATAGTATATAGTTTAGGATTATCTAAGGAATAAGAAATCGCTGACGAAAATTCAAAGGTATCTTCAAGTATAGTCTCACCATCTGGATTAAGCTTCCCTTCCTTAAAGGATACCCTATGCTCCTCTCCCACCTTAATCTCCAGGCTTACATTTTTCTCCTCATCCGAGAGATTACTTATTACTGTCCGAATTGTTGCATGCCACTTATTATTTTTCATAAAGGGAATGAAATGAATGTTTTTAATAAACATATCATCTAGCTGCTCCAATACTACTGGCCGCGTAATTCCTCCATAGGAATAGTAATCATTGCTAACATGTAAAGCTGATTCTTCGTGGAAGGAATTATCCACCTTAACCTCCAGCAAATGCTCACCATAGGGGACATCCTTTAATACTACGCTAAATTCAGTATATGCATTATAATGATAAGCAATTTGCTCTTTGTCTAGGTAAACATAAGCTGTATGGCTGACTCCTTTAAATACTAATCGAATATTGCCACCAAAGGTTATCTTTTTTGAATAAATTGCCTTTCCCTTGTAAGATGCTAGCTCAGGATTACTCTCCCAACAACTTGGTACCAGCATTTTATATTCTTTCTGTTTTTCATCTTCGGAATTTAAAGTTACAAAACTCCAGACGGGATCCAGTGGAAGTATTTTTCGTACAAAGTGGTTTTGAAATAATCTTGTGTTCATAATTTTCCTCCTACCTTTTTTGAACAAGATAACAATGATATGGTTGAACCTATTTCCTATTGCAGTATCTATTGACTTAATATAAGATTAGCTTTCATATCAAAGCCCTATGTAATATCTAAAGTATAATATTTTGCTATTATTGAAACAATAGTATATAATAATAATTAACTGATCTATCCTAAGGTGGTGAAGATTTGATTAAAATACTACGTATGGGTTTTAATACCTCCCATGATATTAATTTCTCCGTAAACCGTCCCTACGGATATGAGTGGTATCTGTTACTCCTGGTGAAATCTCCAGCAATATTTGTTTTCAATGGAGAAGAGATAACAACACCTGCAAATACTCTGATTATATTTGATAAAAATAGTCCCCATGAATATAGAGCAAATCGGGTCGATTACCGCAATGATTGGATACATTTAGATGCTGATCCCACTTATTTTAGTAATCACCAAATTCCCTTAGACAAACCCTTATACATATCCAATTCTTATTATCTTACAGATTTAATTCAAAAAATGGCAAACGAATTTTATTCCAATAATCCCTATAGGGAGCAGACTATTGAATATTTGATGCAAATCCTATGCATTAAAACCCGGGAACAGATGGTGACAAAAACATTTAAACCTTGGCATACAAGAATTCATGATGATTTAATTAGATTAAGAAGTGAAATCTATAGCAATCCGCAAATAAACTGGTCGATTCCCTTTATGGCTAATAAGCTTCATATTAGCCAGGGTTACTTGCAAAACATATACAAAGAAACCTTTCAGATATCCTGCATGTCAGATGTAATTGAAAGCCGCATTACCTATGCGAAAGAGCTTCTGGTTGAAACAGATTATTCTATAAGTGAGATCTCGGATTTATGTGGATATAATAGCGAAGTTCATTTTATGAGACAATTTAAAAAGAGAACTACAATTAGGCCCTCGGAATATCGAAACTTTTTCCGGAAAGGCCAATAACAAGAAAACAGCCCCAGCTTAAGCACCACTGGGACCGAATTATTAAGCATTTGACTCTTTAATCCCATCATCAGTTTACATTGTTTACTACTTCTTTGAGATAGCAATAAGAGGTATCTTCATCTCTTGATCGGTGAAGCCTGCATGATGGGAGACGTACTGCTTTGATGCATGAGAATATACAATACCTTTATCCTTAATAGCTATGGATAGATAATCTCCAATAAATTCAATGAATCTCGGATGCATTTTTCCTATACCAAAGATATTCTTATCTATAACTTCATCCCGCGAAAATAATAGAAATTCATCTCCAAAATTCCTCTTAAACTCCTCTGGGAATTTATCAAGGTACTCTTCCTTAACATAGAAAGCTGTAGCCCTTGGTTCTATAGCCGTGGGACGCTCTAACATAGATATCAAATCGGGATAATCACTTACTAGGTAGTGCTCAAGATTAATATGACCATGGTCTGCTGTAATGATAACTAATGTATCAGTTAATCCTTCACACATTTGCTCAATTTTATCTTCTATCTTCTTAATATTGTCGGTAACTATTTTGCTGTAGCAACCATGGTCATGCATTAAACTATCAGGATATTCCCAATATCCATAGATATACTTTCTCTCCTCAGTTGCACAAAGTCTCTCAATTTCTCCTATTAGTTCATCAAAGGTTTCAATTCGAATGTTACCAAAACGGAATACACTATATGCATTAGCTCCACCGGTTTCCTTTATTTTATCGTATATACTCCTATATGGTATATACCTTCGAGCTACATTATAATCTGCCGCTTGCATTCCAGTATCTTTTTCCATATTTGGAAATGCTTCAACTATTTTATCAAGCTCTTTAAAATATAAACTCCAGCCCAGCCACCCATGCTCCACCGGAGTTAAACCACTTTCCATAGTTGTGGTTGCTGAGGTAGTGGTAGGAGGAAAAACCGAATAATATTCTCTTATCATATTCTTTCGGAAAAAGCTATCCTCTGATAAATGATACTTTAATGCATCAACTCCCATTCCATCCAAAAGTAATACAACCACATTTTTATACTGGTTTTGCAATAACTCATCTACTTCTTTTAGCGTACTATGATTGTGGCTAGCACCATAATATTTAAGAATAGAATTGGCCAGATTGACTATGCTATTTTGATAATCTACCAACATATAATCACTCCCCTTTTATCTGACTTATACAGTTTCAAGATACCAGTTCTTGCATATCTATATATTATCTTATTAAGTGTTATATCTCTAAAAATATCATTTAACCCAACTTAATCTTCATGGATGTTATCTATATAACACAAGTTAACATAAAGAGTCACTATTATATTTACTTGCATTTATTAACAAGCATATGCTTCCTGTAAGATAGGTATTTCTTTGGCATAACCTTCTATATCATTGGGTGTTTCTAATATAAACGGTATATTTTTTAATTTGTTTTATAATATGTTTAATTGCTATCAATTATTAAAACAAGAGTTAGTAACTGTATTATAGCATATTTTATTTAGTATATTTTATTAAACCCTTGACAAATTAATCAAATTAATTATCATTATTTATAGAATATATAAAATATTATAATTGTTTAATTAGATGTGATTGGAGTTGAAAAGATGATTATTATTTCTTGCTAATAACAATTAAATGGCACTTATATATAAGCAATTTACTGAGGCAATTTTAATTGCTTACTTTTGTCGTGCCTATAGCAAGAAAGTTAATCATCGCTCTTTAGTGATATCGGACATAAATTATGCCACCATGTGAGCTTTATGTTATATACGTATATTTGTGTATACCTGTTGATGTTTCATTTGTTGCTACTTTGGTATTGATATGATACATCAGATAAGCCGCAAGATTAACTTTCTTGCGGCTTTTTTGCATTGTATGTGCTTTTATTTGGATCATTAAATTACTAAACAAAATTAGGAGGCTTTATTATGTCACTGATAAACATATCTAATTTAACCTTTAGCTACGATAGTAGTTTTGATTATATTTTTAAGGATGTGTCTTTTCAAATAGATACGGATTGGAAACTGGGCTTTACAGGTAGAAACGGAAGGGGAAAGACTACATTTTTCCGTCTGCTTATGGGTGAATATGAATACCAAGGTTCCATAACAGCATCTACAGAATTCTCTTACTTTCCTTATGATGTACAAGATAAATCACTTAATACCATCGAGATAGTAGATAGTATCTATACCGGCTATGAATTATGGGAACTCCAAAGAGAATTATCCCTTCTAGATACCGATTATGACATTCTTTACCGTCCCTTTTCCACCTTAAGTAATGGGGAACAAACCAAAGTATTACTAGCTATCCTCTTTCTAAAAGAAAATAATTTTTTGCTAATCGACGAGCCAACTAATCATCTTGACCGTAGATCTAGACAGATAGTAAGTGATTATCTAAAATCCAAAAAAGGATTTATACTAGTTTCACATGATAGGGCATTTCTTGATAATTGCATTGACCATATCCTATCTATTAATAAAACCAATATCGAAATCCAGAAGGGGAATTTTTCATCTTGGTACAAAAACAAAGAGATGCAAGACGCTTATGAACTATCAGAAAACGAGAAGTTAAAAAAGGAGATCAGTAAACTGTCGGCATCAGCTAGGCAAGCAACAGGTTGGTCATATCAAGTAGAGGCTTCCAAACAAGGAGCTTTTGATAAAGGATATATAGGACATAAATCTGCTAAAATGATGAAACGAGCAAAATCAATTGAGGCAAGGCGAAATCATGCTATCACTGAGAAATCAAAACTACTTAAAAATATTGAAAACGCTGATGAACTTACCATACTTCCCTTAGATTACCATAAAGAAACCCTCATCAGTTGCCAGAATATCTCTATATATTATGGAGAAAAAGAAGTTACCAAGGATGTTAGCTTTTCTGTTTGCCGTGGAGATCGCCTAGCTTTATATGGAAAGAACGGTTCAGGTAAATCCAGTATATTAAAACTTCTAATAGGCGATGAGATATCCTATAATGGGACTTTAACTATTGGAAGTAATTTAATAATATCCTATATTTGTCAAGATACATCCTTATTAAAAGGCAATCTTACTGATTATGCCAAACAACATGATATAGATGAAAGTTTATTTAAAACAGTTCTTCGTAAGTTAGATTTTTCACGTAATCAATTTGAGAAAGATATCAGGGAATTTAGTGGTGGACAAAAGAAAAAGGTTCTATTAGCAGCCAGCTTATGCCAGAGAGCCCATCTATATATCTGGGATGAACCCCTAAATTATATCGATATTATATCTCGAATGCAAATTGAAGATTTAATCTTAAAATTCCAACCAACTATGATTTTTGTTGAACATGACAGTAGCTTCGTTGATAAGATTGCAACAAAAACGGTGGAATTATAGTTTAAAAAGTCCTGTTACACAGGGCTTTTTAAACTATAACTTATTATTTTATTGCATTAATGAAATCAATAAATAACTTACCTTATAAAATTAGTTCGTTCTTGTTTCTCTCTTTCCGGCTTAACTATACCATGCTTCTTTCCTATTTCAATACATTTTATGAGCCATGCCATATAATTACCTAAGGTTCTCATGGTCTGAAGTCCTTCTAAGTCCTGCTTTACTTCTTCCGGTGTATTGCCATGGACCTGATTCCAGTATTGTGATGATACAATAGGCATGCAATTTATAGTAAAGTATTTATTAATCTGATCAAAGGCGGAAGATGCTCCTCCCCGTCTGCAACTTACAATTGCTGCACCGGGTTTACCTGCCATCTTTGCTCCACTACTATAGAATACTCTATCTAGAAAAGAAGTAAGGGAACCTGATGCGGCTGCATAATGAACCGGTGAGCCAAAGACGAACCCATCTGTTTCTTCAATTTTCTTAGCAAACTCATTTACTTTATCATCTATAAAGCACTTCCCTGTTTGTCTACAGGAGCCACAGCCAATACATCCAGCAATGGGTTTTGTTCCTAGCTGAAATATTTCAGTCTCAACCCCATTATGTTTTAATGCTTTGGCTACCTCCTCTAAGGCCGTATATGTACATCCATGGGCATGAGGACTGCCATTTACTAATATAACTTTCATATTACTTGCCTCCATTTTACTATAATAGTAACTTGATATTATCATATAGTAAATAGTAATTTTTCTTCTATTATATAAAATATATTTCAGTGCAAGTTCTATGGTACTTTATACATATTTGATTAGATAGTAGATAACGTATGCCCAACTAAATATACCATGGATAATGGCCCAGCCTATTGACTTCCAAGTGGTATAGGATATAATCATGGCTAGACAAGAACCAAAGGTTATACCATTTTTTACAACACCTCCCACATGTTTTGCTTTGTTTGGGTTTTCAACGTTATTGTTATTAAAATTGTTGCTATTCATATAAATACTCCTTTCTAAAAAATTAAATTGCTTTATTCACCCATACACCAATAATGGAGTAAAGAAAATTAGACATACTTTCCTCCTTATTAATTAAGAATTATTATAATAATACCGCAACAGCTCTTACAAGAGATGCTTCTGCCCTAATTTTTAATGGAAAAGCAATTATTTCAAAGTTATCTGCATTTATTAAGTCTGATAAATTAGCTAGATTCTCTAATATCAATATATTATGCTTAAACATTTTTTTATGTATCTCAAATGGATACATATCCGGAGAAGGCATATCTATACCGAGCATCTTTATATTCTTTTCTATTAAAAAATCAGCTAAATCTTCACTTATAACAGGATGGTTGGTATAATACTCATCTCTTCCATAATATTCACTATAATTAGTAAACAGTAGTACAATATCATTTTCTTTAACAATATCTATATACTCCTGCTTAAAACCAATTATTTTTTCATTTCTAACATCTAGTAGGCATCCTTTTCCAGCAAATCTATCTAAAGGAATTTCATTAATAAATGTCTCATGATTGATTAAGTGCATCGGTGTATCAATGTGGGTGCCCCCGTGCATGCCAATCCCCAAATTGAAGGATGTATAACCATCTTTATCCAAGCATTTATTCTGATATAGTGTAACAGCATCATCTCCTGGATATACAGGCATACTATCGATTATATCTTGACTTAAATCCATAAATCTTTTCATTAGAATTTAATCTCCTCAAGTTAAGTAATGGGTACCACACAATTAAGGTACACTCTCTTTTCGATAGTTACTGATTATCATATAACCACAGTCTATCTAGAATTCACTTTTTAGACTTCTTGTAAACAAACTATCTAAAACATCTTTTGGCACTTTTCCTTGATATAGAATATCATAGACAGCGGAACTGATAGGTAAATCAACCCCATAATTCTTGCCCAGATTCATTAATGCTTTTACAGTGTAATACCCTTCTGCTAGTTCATTATATTTTTCATTTTTTATAAACGCTTCTCCAAATTGCCTATTATGACTAAATGGGGAAAATACTGTAGCCTCATAATCTCCTAAGTGGCATAAACCATAGGCTGAAAGTTCACTGCCGCCGACTGCTTTAATCAATCTGGCCACCTCCCTTGTTCCCCGGGACATTAGAGCACCTTTTAAGGTAGATAATCCTAATCCGTCTAACATTCCTGCTGCAATTCCTATAACATTTTTAGCCGCTGCACCAATCTCATTCCCTACTAAATCTTGACCATAATAAAAACGTATTAAGTCGCTAGAGAAATTATCTACTAACAATTTTTTAACAGCCTCATTATTACTATCGATAACCATACAGTTTGGTATTCCCTTATAGAATTCTTGCACATGTCCAGGTCCTAGCCATACTGCCACTTCATTGGAATAATCAAGATTATCGTTGGCAACTTGGGAAAGTCTACGGCCAGTAGATATTTCTATACCTTTCATACATAATACAAATATTTTATTCTTTATATTTAATGGTTTTAATTCGTCCATCAAATCTTGTAACCCTTGAGAGTTAATCGATATTACTATTACTTCTGTCTCTGCAATACATTCTAGACTGGTCTTTAAGCTTATGGTTTCAGGTAGGGTTAATAAATTATTTTTTCTTTCTATTAAAAAACGCTGCATATTACTAGAGGAGCTACGACCATATAGTATTACCTCATGACCTATTCTATCTAAATACCAAGCTATTAATGACCCCCATCGTCCACAGCCTATTACTGATATTTTCATGATATTTGTAACCCCGTTATATCATAGTAGTAGTGTTTAGAGTCCCTCTCCAAGGACTTAATTTCTATTTTATTAATTATCGTTATTGAATATTATATATTTCTTATCTTTAAATGTTGTTTCCAACTGTTTTGAATAATACTCACTATTCTTTACAAAGGCAAATCCGCATTTTTCAATAACTCTTCTAGATTGATCGTTAATCACAAAATGACCAACAGTTAATGCGTCTAGTTTACATTCTTTAAAACAATATCTGATCACCGCTTTAACAGCCTCTGGCATCAAGCCCTTTCCCCAATACGCTTTGGATAAGACATAGCCAATTTCTTTAACCTTTAAATTTGCATATTCACTTTCATCATTAGCCCATGACCAGTGTAGCCCCAATGAACCAATTACTTTATTATCTTCTTTATATTCAATTGCAAAAACATTTTTTTCAGATATGAACGACCCTAGTATTTCCTTAGAAATGTCTATTGAAGTATGATGTCTCCAACCTGCCATCTCACCCACTCCTTCAACAGATGCATATTCATAAAAATCATCTAAATCACATTTCTGCCATGGTCTTAAGATTAATCTATCAGTTTCTATAATCGTATTGGTTACATCAATTGTTATGTCCATATTTCCTCCATCTTATGTAAATATAATCATTGTTAATAACTACATCTAGATGTTGATCTATATTATCTTTTTCTATTTTATCTAAGTCATAATAATATTTTATTCTTTTCTATATTCTGATAATTGAACCTCTAGCTTCATTTGCACTTGTATATTTAGATAATATTATGATCTATATCTTTTCTTAAAATTGCATATAAATTGCTATCCTCAAATCCCAAATGACTTTTATATTTCTGTCTCATCCTTCCCTCGTATTTCATCCCAGCCTTTTGCATTACTTTTCCCGAAGCAGGATTATTTATAGAATGGTATGCTTTTGGACCTTCTCACTGATACATTTATATATGAAATACTATATCTAATATGATAGTAATTTTTGATAGCCATCTTTACATGTAATTATAAGCTTATAAGAGATAGCTTTTGCTTTGTTCTGGTCAAGCTCTAATTCAGGATAATCAGCGTCATAGTCAATACTGTGATTATAAGTATAGTATGTTCTACTACCATATTTTTCTTCAGGCTTATATTCTATGTGTTCTGCAAATTCCTCTATGCCCATACTAGAATCAATATAGCCTGAAGCGACAGCAACATTGTAATGATTCATTATGCTACTTATATCGCTATTTACAATACTTTCTGTAATATCAATCTGATCTATTGTATTACCTTCATACCAAATCTCAAGCAGCACTTTTTCTATACCTAACTCATATTTTCCATAGTCATCAATTGAAAACGAGAAATCTAGATCCATTTGCTCATTACTCCTGCTTGACCCAGAGCTGTGCGTTTGCACTCTAAATCCATATAATTCATCATATAGATATATATATTGTTTATTAACATTTAGTAACGCTTCTCCCCCACCGTCCACTTTTTCTATTACATCATATTGATAGTTCTTATCCAGATCCAATTCAATATTTGCATAATATGATAGGCCAGCTTTTTTCTCTAATCGTATCTCCCGCACATTATTTTCATCTATTTCACTGTAGGCTAAATATATTTTAGAATTAGGACTTACTGCTTTAAGGTTCACAGCTAGGTTTACAACAGCCTTCTTGTTAACAGTATCAATATTCTCGTATTTATATTCCGCGGTATCTAGCAGATTATCTCTATCATCTAGGACACTTTGTATTCGGTTTGGGATGCTGTTTTCCAAATAGGATACCGAATGGCTAATATTGCTTATTTTATTGGCCAGTATATTGTTCTGCATATTAATTTTTTTAGTAAGAGATATGCCGAAGTAAGTTATTAATATTGCATTTATTAACAAAAGCACAGTTACTATTTTTTGCTTGTTTTCTCCCATGGTCTATTCTCCTGTTATTAATTTTTTATGGTCAATTGCCTATTTCATTTACCCTTTTATAATTTGCTGCCATTATATTCATCATGTTCTTATATTATTAAAATTCAGCAACTATTCTTTCCTATAATTCCTTATTAAAATCTATTATGTATTTACAATGCTGCTCTTTTGTTAAAAAATAAGCATACATATCTTTAATATTATGAACTTAGCCTTATATAAACGGTGATTACCATCTATCAGCTTTGTTTTACCATCATCTAATTCTATTAGCAATATTGGTTTATTGAACTGGTATTTTAATATAATTTATTGCTCACTTCAAATAGATGATTGTATAAATGCTATCTGATAGTATTACTTAGCTTGGTTATATAATATTGGGTCTGTATCTATTAATTTCATGTCCTTGCTCAGCAATAAATTCAACTCTATTCAGTTCTCTTTTTATATAGGTTAAATAGTAAGCACCTAATACACCAGATGCTGTTCCCGTAACAGGATCCTCCGCTGTTCCTGAATAAGGTGACGAAAAATGCCGTGCATGAATCTTATCAGCAACAAACAAAAACAACTACCATTCCAGTCTATAACTACCTTTAAACTCAGTTCCTGTAATCGATATTCAACAACATCAAATAATCTATAAGTTTGTGTTTCTATCTGTAGATCATAAAGAATAAATTTCATTTTTCCTCCAAAATCTAGATCAGTTAGGGCAGCTTTCCTAAGTATCTGAATTTTCATCATTTTCACAAAATGTTGTTACTATCAAATCTCTACTTCTGGCTATATAGTTCATCATATGCTCTATCATTTTTGATGCTATCCCAAGCCGCCTATAGGATGGTACAATATTACTGGTCTCATTAATAAATTCCTGAGATTCTGGCTTTGAGAAAAAAATAATCACATTTTGCTATATTTATACATTCAATAATAATATAATCAGCATATTATGTCAAACACTTACAAAACTATTTTATATGTTTTCTTAAGAATCAAAAGACTACTAGATCATTATATTAATCTAGTAGTTATTAATTCTCTTACTTCCATTTATAAAATATAATTGCTGCTACTTTTACCTACCCATTGCCTGGAAATGTCCAAAATTCATCCATTACGCTTCTAAAAATTCTATCGTAATCTAAAAAAATACATTGCTTATCATCAAACACTGCTTATATCATTTGAATTGTCATAAGATTTGCCTTCAATATCCTTCCCAATTTTGTTACCATATAGATTATCCATGGCTCCTTCTCCTAAATATATTTCCCAGGCATTAATTAGCCAAATAAACTCCATAATCCAGAATCACATTTCCATTTTCATCTGCTGATGTAAAACGGGGACAATTATATCTTTCAAAAAAGTAAGATCTGTTTTCATCATCAATTTTAAAATTCCCCATATCATTTTCTTGTAATTTAGCAATGCATGCATCGTGCATATTATAGAGTCCATCATTTTCTTTACCTTTTATCCAACAAACAGCAACATCACTTTCATTAAGATCTATGTAGTCAAATCCTTCTGGAACATTTGTGTTTGCTGGAAAGAACATACCAATCCAATATTCGAAAGTGGTATCAAAATCAGAACTGTTACAACGCATTAGACCAAGATATCCATTTTCCACTTCTTTCAATTCTCCTATTTGCTCCAGTAAATCAAACCAACCATTTTGATACCACTCATCCCATTTATAACCAAATCCTCCGCATCTGTCGGCATTGGTGTAGCGTTTCCCTATGAAACGAAGTGAAGGTAAATGTTCCTTATAAATCTTTATTATTTCTGCTGCCATATTAATTTCCCCTTAAATAATTTATATTCTAATGTTATTATTCATGTACCTTTTAATATCTCAAATATAACATTTATTACCATTAATTACAAGAGAAATTATTTTTACATATATGATAAGCACATAGTGCTAAGTATTATTATTCTCTAATTATCACAATATTTGCTATATGGTTGGTATTATATGACAAGCCAGTGCTTTTATTATAGCTTATAATTTTAATAATATCTTGGATCTACTAATGGAAAGTGATTAATTATTTGAAAGGAGAAGGATATGAAGAAAATAGCGTTGGTAGTATTAATATTGGTCTTAACTATACTTCAAGTAGGATGCAAGGGGAAAGAAAATTCTGTTTCAAATGAGAATGGCGCAATAGAAAGTGTAAACTCGGATAATTCAGTAACTGATAAAGTAACCGATGATACCGATGCCCAGAACGAGGAAGCCCATGACTCCGATCAAGCTAGGGACTTGATTTTGTCAGCAGATGCTTTAGCTTACAAATTAATTTTTGAGGACAAGAACCCAATTGCTAATGATATGGGGACTTATGTACATACCATTAACGGTTATGAATTGGATAATGTTCAGTATAAAGGCAAATCAGTGAAAGCTATACAATTGTTCTGGCAATGTGAAGATGGTAAAAGTTTAGACTATGCCTCTTGGTTTGCTAAAGAACAATGGGCGGTAATTCTTTACTATGACAAGGAAGAATTCATTGATATAGAGGCCTTTCCTTGCGAATATGATATGGTAATTTCCGTATTATCTACAATTAAGCTTATACAGAATGAGGATGGAGTAAATCTAATATATGATATATATTTTGACAAGGATTATAGCTCCCTTGTTCCTAGGGATGAGTATAGAGATAAATGGAATGCCTATACCGCACAATTAGGTAGCTACGTACGGGTAAAAAACTTATTATATCATTACAAATCATCATTTACATACCCCTATGTTACCCTTTTATTAGAATTTGAAAAGGGTGATGCTTACTATACATTTTATTTTAAGCCTGGAACCCTCTATATCTTTAATGTAGTATCTGGACTATATAATGATTCATTCCATGTGGCTATTAATCCAAACTCTGCATCATATATAGATGAGCAGTACTGGCTTGACGAATTGAATAATTACAAAGATAGTGCTTTCGATCTTACAGAAGCACTTACAGGGCCTTCTTTAAAAGACAGTAATAAAAACTATTTTAAGCTAGGTGTCGGCATCTATGGAAGTGCAATCGAAAATTGTGCTATCAATTCACCAGAATATATGATTGTCGCAAAGAAGCATTTTAACAGTGTTACCATGACAAATCTTATGAAACCAAGTTATATTCTAGATCAAGAGCAAAGTATTAATAATTTATCCAATGGTATAGCTGATCCAGTATTAACCTTTAATACAATTGATAATACGTTACAGTGGTGTCTTGATAATGGTGTGCAGATGCGTGGACATACCCTAATATGGCATGCTCAGACGCCAGATTGGTTTTTTAAGGAAGGTTATCAGTCTAGCGGTGAACTGGTGGACAGAGAAACTATGCAGTACCGAATGGAAAGCTATATTAGGCAATATTTAGCATACGTGCAAGAAAAATACCCTGGAGTAATATATTGTTGGGACGTTGTTAATGAAGCTGTAGAGCCCTCTGAACTTATGTCGGATAAAAATAGTTTCTTCTCTTGCAGAACAAAATATGGAGATAATGAACCAAACCTATGGTATGAAATTTTGGGACAAGATTATGTAGAATTGGCTTTTACCTATGCAAGAAAATATGCTGCCGATGGTGTCTCTCTCTTTTATAATGATTATGGTACCATTGATTCAAAGAAATTAGACAATATTTATAGACTGTGTGAACATCTTAAACAAAAGGGCCTAATTGATGGAATAGGCATGCAAGGTTATTGGGGCATTTCATCTCCTACCCTAGGTACTTTAAAAGATGCTATATATAAATATACCGAACTAGGTTTGGAAATCCATATAACAGAGTTGTCAATAGATGTAGAAGCTGAAACTGACGAAGGACTTATANAACAAGCTAATCGATACGCTTCTATTATGCGTTTATTACAAACNGTAGATACTGATGGAGGTGGTAAGGCTAATATTACCAGTGTCACATTCTTTGGTCTAATGGATGGATATATGTTATACGACAATGATACTAATACATCCCGTCTATTTGACAAAAACCTACAGAAAAAACTTGCATTTAATCATATCATGGAGACTTTCCTCCTATTCTATTAAGCGTTTTATATTAAAAATTAAGGGGCATAACCTTAACAGGTATGCTCCTTAATTTTAATCAATTTATTCCATCTGGGACGCTGCCATCCATTACATTGGCATCCTCAAACATTACTTATTAGTTTCAGGCCATCAGAACTTTTGTATTGTAACAGGAATTATTGTTGTAATATATCCAAAGCTTTATTATTATCCTTTATAAATTCAATAATTTCTTAGCAATCTGCTATATATTAAATCTAAAGATATCCTTGCTAAGTGGCTCTACCTTACAGACTTTTCGGTCATAGGTTAATAAACCATTTACTTCATCCTCAATATCTGAAAGCTGGGTATATACACATGCGGAGAGCCCTTCCTTTATTAGCTTGCCAATCTCATCTTGATATAATTTTTGATACGCATTATTGAGTTCCTCCTTAGTAAGATAGATTCGGTATCCATAGACCTGCCATGAATAGGAATGGTTAGATATATAGCAGGCATACCGCCTATCTGCCCAAACACCGCCCCATAAAGATATTATCACTTGTGGTAGCATGGAACAGATAGTAGAAAGCATTAGCCACATCCCTGAGGAAGTCTCCAGTGTTATATACCATATGATAGCAAAGCCTACTACAGAAGAACCAAATAAAGATACATTTTGACTTAAAAGAAATAGTGCAATTTTTCTATCAATTAAGGGTGCTTTTTTACCTTTATCAGCTGTACTCATAATATACTATCCTTTCTACTACTAAATTTTACATAGGTTAATTTAAAGGAATAAAAAATTCTAATTGTTATAATATCATAGAAATTACTATTTATACTATAAATTTAATTATTTTACAACTATAATAATTCTCATACCATTAGCAAACAATATCTAAACAATTATATAATATTTCCATCCAACTTCTTCCTTGGGTTACTTAATAAGTATAACAAGATGTTTTTTAGCTTAATAATGAGATTGNGGAGAATATTTTGCCTGATAAATCTAATCCGGTTGAACTATAAAAAAGAATATGTGGACCTAAGACACTTCTAACTACATTAATTGTAGTCATTGTAAATGATAAAAGCTAACCCTACCACAGTAATATGCAATAGGATTAGCTTATATTATAATTTCTTGTTCTTGTTCTCAACAATGTCCTTAATATGTTTCAGTATATCGCAATATATATATCGAGCTTTCTCTTGACTTAGTACAGATGCATTAACTGAGGATACATCTTTCCCTACTATTGTATAATTGGTGTCTAATTCTATAAGTAATACAAAATCATCTAAATTCATTTTGTAGTAATAAATAAAGTGTTCTTCTGTCCTAGTATCTTTATATAACATTCAGTATCATTAACCAGTGGAGAAGCAAAATACTCAAATTTCAGCATATCTATTACTGTTTAACAGTTAATATTATCAAATACTGTATTTAATGGAAATGAATCTATGGTATTCTTCTTTAAAAGTCAACTTTGTAACTTTAAAAAAGGCTAATATATTTTCATTACTACATAAAATAATAATTCCAATATATTAACCCTATTTTAAATTAATTTATGGTATAAAAAAACAGAAAACCTTATCGGTTTTCTGCAATTAATTCTTATTTAATTGACAAAATACTACACATGAAAATGTACATCCTAAGCTAGATCTTAAGCATCTTTGCTTAATACTTTCCTATCTTTAAACAAACCTTTTTAGGTCAAGC
>JGI24707J26582_10001410_pt1 | contig 18872 bp, 13 predicted proteins | sample BioPla1DNA1_FD_26582 | JGI IMG/M metagenome (IMG submission 26582)
AGAAATTTCTAACATTTTTATAATTGATTTTTCTGCTTTTTGTCTAAGCTGCTCATTTATAGTAATTTCGGGCAATTCATATTTTAAACAATTATATAATTTTTCCATAGTATTAAGTTTCATAAAATTACAATCATTACAAGCACAAGTTGAATCAAGAGCAGGAGCAGGAATAAAAATTTTATCAGGACTAGCTTTAATCATTTGGTGCAAAATACCTGATTCTGTTGCAACAATAAACTTTTTTGATGTATCTGTTTGTGTAAACTTTAATAAACTGGATGTACTTCCAATATGTTCTGAAACAACAAGTACAGGACTTTCACATTCAGGATGTGCTATAATTTTGGCATCCGGATTTTCTGATTTTATTTTTAAAATTGCTTCTAAATCAAATTGTTTATGAACATGACAAGCTCCATCCCACAAAAGCATATTTCTACCTGTAATACTGTTTATATAATTTCCTAAATTTTTATCTGGACCAAAAATAATTTTTTCGTCTTTTGGTAAACTATCCACAATTTGTTTAGCATTTGACGAAGTAACAACAATATCGGTTAAAGCCTTTATAGCGGCAGTAGTATTTACATAAGAAATAACTGTATGTCCTGGATTATCTTGTATAAATTTTGCAAAATCATTTTCTGGGCAAGACTCAGCCAAAGAGCAACTAGCTTTTAAATCAGGAATTATAACTTTTTTGTTTGGAGATAAAATTTTTGCAGTCTCAGCCATAAAATGAACTCCAAGAAAAACAATAATATCTGCATCAGTTTTTGCTGCTTGTTGCGACAATTGTAAACTATCGCCAACATAATCAGAAACATCTTGTAAATCTCCCTCTATGTAATAATGCCCCAAAATTACAGCATTTTTTTCCTTTTTTAATTTTTGAATTTCCTCAACTAAATTTATGTCTTTTGGAATATCAATTTTTAAAAACCCAAAATTTTCTAAATCTGATTTATTCATAATAATATTAATTTTTATTAATTAATTTAAAATNTGATTATTATTATTAGTTGTTAATATTNTTTAAAAATAATTAATATTTATTTTAATTCGCTTGCAAATATCACTTATTAAATTTTATAAACAATGAAATTTTCAAACTTTCTTTGATTTTCAATATTTTAATTTTTTTATTCACAACTGTTAATAGTTTTTATTAAAAGCATTTTTAAGTATTATTTTTTTAATTTTCGTGTATAAAATTGTTAATTATTTTGTAAAAATTTGTGCTAAGTATTTTGGAATTTTNAAAATTTTTTATATCTAAGTTTTGTTTGAATTAAAAAAATTAATTTATTAAAAGTTATCGACAAAATATTTATTGTTTTATATAAGTTGTTAATATTTTACAAGATTGTAAATCAAGCATTTAAAAATTTTTGGTTTTTTAATTGTTTATGTAACAGTAAATTAACAGGTTTGTAATATTGTTGATAAAAAAATGTNAGTTGAAAGTTTTTAAAGTTCATAAAGTTTTTAAAGAAGGTAAATGTTTGATAGTTAATGGTTTGTTCGTAAACAACAGCCAGCGGTGTAATTTACCAAACTCTAAAATCATTCATTAAATTTTCTTGTCGTGAAGTAGGTTGTTGTTTACCATTGCTAAGTTCTTTAACACCGTTAAAAATATAATTTCTTAATTCGGAAACGCTTATAATTTTGTCTTTATTGGTGTCGGCTTTTCCTTTTTGAATACCGTTAATTAAGCAATATGTAAAAATACCGTTTTCAATTTTTTCGATTTCTAAAGCGTAACCACTTCCTGAAGCAGCTGAAATAACAACTGTTCCTGTTCCTTTTTTCAAATCAGCAAATAATAAACGCATTAATTCAAATGAATTTCTTAATCCTGTTTTTGGCTTATTTTTGTTTTTATTTGTAAACATTGTTACACCCCTAGTATCATCTTCGCTATTTTTATCGTCTGTAGCAAAATCATCATCTTTATCAACTTCGCCAGAGTGACAAGCATCCATTAATAATAATTTATTTCGTGCTGGAATACCGTCTAAAATGCCTTCTATTTCATCATATTTTAAACCATTTTTAGCTGGATCGTCAAAATCTATATCAACAGTTGCAAAATAAAAATCTAATTCATCATCTAGCAGACCGTGTCCTGCAATGTGTACATAAACATAATCATCTACTTTGCTTTTCATTAATTTATCTTTTAATGCCAACACATTATCTCTTGTACATTCTTTATTATGAAGTGAATAAACATTTACATTATTAAAAGATTTACTATTCTCAAAAAGTTTCATAAATCCATCGCCGTCATTTATTGTATATCTTAAATTGTATTCTGATTGTTCATATTCTGAAACAGCTAAGGAAATTAAATATAAATCTGGTTTTTCTTTATTGGCTTTATCATAAAAAATCTTTACTTCTTGTTTTAAAGATTCTACACCTTTAGAATTTAGGCATGAAATATAAATATAATTATCACCATCTGATAAAGGAATTTCTACTTCTTTAATTATAGATTTTGAATTTTCTTCTAATAAAGATAATCCTTTTGTACCATAAATAGGCACATCGTTTACATATATATTTAGTCTATCTAAAACATAATTATGGTCNAGCATTTCTAAATTTAATTTACAAGTTTTTTGAGTTGTTTTTAAGCTAATATTAGCAGCATTAGCAATTTTTATTTCTGGTAAATCAATTTTGCCGTCCAACATTTTTTCGGTAAAACCAAGTTTTGCTAAACGTTTTTGATATGCTTTATGATAAACATCAATAATATCTTCATCAAAATATCCAAAAGATTCTAAAATATAATCTGGGCGATTAAATTTAAGGTCAAATTGTTCGGCAGGAAAAACTTTTCCATTAAAATTAAATCCCATTCCTGTTAGTGCATCGCCAGTTGCCATGTAGTAATTATCGGGAGTAATAAAAATTAATTTACCCATATCCACAACATAAATACTTAGCAAAATTTCTCCTGTTGATAAGTCCCATACATTCATAGAAGCATCTTCAGCAGCACTAATTAAATAATCTTTGCCTTTTAATATTTGAAAATCATTTATAGGTCCTCTATGTCCTTTAAAAGTTATTTCTTTTCCATTATGTTTTCTTATAATTTCATATCCATTNCAAGTGTAAACATCGCCATTGCTATAATCTTTTTTAACAATATAATTATCTGCTGATTTTTCTTTTATAATTTCTGTAATTAAGAGATTATTAGGATTTTCTTTATTNAATAAATTACTAGTATTATTACTTTCTTGTTGCTTATATCCAGTAATATTCATATTAAATTTAACTCCACGATCTTGCTCTTCACCTAAACCGATAAAATCTTTATTATCAGTAAAAATTATTTGATGAAAAATATGTTTATTATCTTTTGAGCCTAAACCCAAATTTGTTCTTTTTGATTTTCTTTGTTCTTTAGGCAAATTTATTTTTAAACCAGATATTGATGATACTTTCAAAACAGGATTTGATAAACCCCATTTTCCGCCAGAATAGGCAATGTTTTTACCATCTGGGCTAATTGCAACTGAATATACATTTTCATCAAACCAATTTTTGCGTGTTTTATCATCGCTACTTGCTCTTTGCTGTATTCCTTTAATATTGAAAGTTTGTTTTGCTTTTGTTGATTTAGGGTGTAAAATAAAATATTGTAAAACTTTTTTATTTTCAAAATCCACTATTGCTGCTCTATTATCGCCTCCTGCAGTGCCTATAATATTTGAATTTGGTGAAAAACAAATATCGTTTATTTTTCCATTATGTGCATTAATTCCTTCGCAACTAACTTTATCTTCTTCAAATTTTAGTAAATAAACAAAACCAAGCTCGTCTCCAAAAGCAATTAAATTATCATTACTAAAACTTTCTAAACTTGAAATATTAAAGCTACGTGGAATTATACGTTTTTCCAAATCATAACTTGGAGTTTGCCAAACTGATATTGACCTATCTGCTGAAGCTACTGCTACATATTTATTATTGGGTGAAAAAGCAATATGGTTAATTCTTGCAAAGTGAGATTTAGTAAATTTTTTAACTTTTAATTTATTATTACAAAAATACAAACCGCCTTTTTCGTCTCCAGCAACAATAATATTTTCATCGTTAGATGTTATTGCATAAGTAAAATCAGTATATGCATCACGATTATATAGTTTAGACATGCCTTTTCTAACCACAGAGCCTTTCATTTTTAATTTATCAGTTCTAGTTTTCATAGAATACTGCTCAAAAGAAATATTAAGTTCTAATTTCAAGGTCAACATATCGAAGTGGTAAACTAATGATTGACCATAAATATATAAATCTCTTTCGTTTTTAAAGTTTAAAGCAACTAAATCATCTTGAGCTTGAATTTTTGTTGAATAAAATACTTTCCCTGATATTAAATCGTTGATTACTAATTCGTTATTAGAATCAATACTTGCTACATATCTAGATGTTGGGTCCCATTCAACAAATAAAACACTGCCTGTATGTCCTGTTTGAACAACAGGAATAATTGTTTGAGAGCTTAAATAAAAAGTATTAAGCAATAATAGCAAAAATATGTAAATTGACTTTTTCATATCGTTTATTATTTTTTATAATATTGTAAAATTTTTGACTCATCTTCTCTTTTAAAAGGAACTAAATAACTTAAACCAAAACCAGCATAGCCTCTTAACTCAGGTGTTTTTGAGTATGATGTTAATGGTGAAAAACTCACAAATAAATGAGTTACTAAAAATTTAGTTGGGTAAATATCAAATCCAAATTTTGGGCATATTTGAAAACCAATATTACTTAGACTTGAAAACATACTGTTTTGTGGAAAAATGATTTTATCATTAGTTTTGTTATCTAAACTTGGATATGTTAAAAATTGCGAACCATTATGGTCATTTACAATAATTGTGTTGCTAACAGTATATTTAAAATCTGCACCAATACTTAAAGCTAAATGAAATTTAAAAACATAAAAATGTAATTTATACATTGCACCTACAAATGGATTTATCATTAAAGACGATAATTTTAAACTATCGCTATTATTACCAAAAACTGGAATATCTGGATCAATATTCAAATTATAATTAGCCATTGAAATTTCTAATCCAGGCGTTAATGTTAGTCTATGTCGTTTATATCCAAAATCAAAAGGGAAACCAAAACTTATGTTATNTCCAATGGCGTTGCGTGGTGTTGCTAAATATGAACTATCTTCATAATTTATTTCAAAATTATCAGCATAACTTAAATAACCATAAGCATAAGAAACATGATAGCCTCTAATTGCTTGTTGTGAAAAACAAAGGCTTGTAATTAAAATGAAAAACAAAAAAAATATTTTTTTCATATGCTAAATTTTAATTTAAACATCTAAAACTAATAAAATTAAGATTTTAAACAACAAAAGTATAATATTTATTTGATATTAAAGTAAATTTTGAAGCAAAATAAGAAAAAAATATTTTCCCTGCTCTCTCAGACTTTCCTGCTTAATCCAGCTTATGCAAATTTTCCCCGCACAACCCCGAGCGAGCATCTGGGTGTTGGAAGCGAGCTCAGCGAAGCTAAATCCGATCAAATAGGTAAAATTGTATTAAATAATTTTAAAACAACTTATTATTCATATCTTGTTTGTCAGTTTAAAACTGTTTTTGGGGATATAAAACGTAATTAAATTATTTTTAATTTTATTCCTCAAAAATACAAAAAAATCCACATTACACATTTATAAAAACCATTAAAAAACAAATCATTTTTAAGATTTGCATATTTTGGTCTAGAAATATATATTTGCAACTTTAAAGTTTATAGATAGATGAATAAGAAATTTGCTGAATATGAGCAACTTGACCTAGCAGCAATTAATGCTGAAATGCAAGAGTTGTGGAAAAAAGAAAATACTTTTGAACAAAGTGTAGAAACACGTAAAGATAATAAACCTTTTATATTTTTTGAAGGTCCGCCTTCTGCAAATGGAACTCCTGGCATTCATCATGTTATGGCTCGTGCTATAAAAGATGTGGTTTGCCGTTACAAAACATTAACTGGCTATCGCGTTGACCGTAAAGCAGGTTGGGATACTCACGGTTTGCCTGTAGAGCTTAGCGTAGAACAAACTTTGGGAATTACTAAAGAAGATATAGGCAAGAAAATTTCTATTAAAGAATATAATAATACCTGTCGCAAAGAGGTGATGAAATATAAAGATTTGTGGGAAAAACTTACAGAACAAATGGGATATTGGGTTGATATGGACAATCCTTATATCACTTGCGACAACCGATATATTGAAACAGTTTGGTATTTGCTTAAAGATTTATTTGATAAAAATTTACTTTACAAAGGCTATACTATTCAACCTTATTCACCAGCAGCCGGAACAGGTTTAAGTACTCACGAACTTAATCAACCTGGTTGTTATAAAGATGTGAAAGACACTACTGTAGTTGCTCTTTTTTCTGTGATTAGAAATGAAATCTCTGAAAAACTTTATAAAAATGCAAATCCAAATCTTTATATTTTAGCTTGGACTACCACACCTTGGACTCTTCCTTCAAACACCGCTCTTGCTGTTGGTCCAGAAATTAAATATGTAAAAATAAATACTTTTAATCCTTATTCTGGAAATCCAATTTCGCTTATTGTATGTAAAGATAGAATTTCTGCATATTTTAAAGCCGATATGCAAAATGCTGATTTTGAAGCATATAAACCCGGTGATAAAAATATTCCTTGGCAAATTATCGAAGAATATTCTGGCAAAGATTTGGTTGGAGTTTCTTACGAACAATTGATAGATTGGGTAAAAACAAAATCACCAGCTTTTAAAGTAATTGCAGGCGACTTCGTAACTACCGAAGACGGAACTGGTATAGTGCATATTGCTCCAACTTTTGGTGCTGATGACGCTCGCGTTGCAAAAGCAGCAGGTATTCCCGCACTTATACTCAACGATAAAGACGGAAATATTTGTCCAATGGTTGATAAACAAGGAAAATTCTTTAGAATAGAAGATTTACATCCAGATTTTGTTAAAAACTATGTAAATGTTGAAACATATAAAGATTTTGCTGGCAGATTTGTTAAAAATGAATACGACGAAAATGCAAATCCCGACATTTCAACCGATGTTGATATTGCTGTAATGTTAAAACTGCAGGACAAAGCTTTCAAAATTGAAAAATATGTTCACAATTATCCTCATTGCTGGAGAACAGATAAACCAATTTTGTATTATCCTTTAGATTCTTGGTTTGTTAAAACTACAGAACTTAAAGACAGAATGATTGAACTAAATAAAACCATAAATTGGAAACCTGTAAGTACTGGAGAAGGTAGATTTGGAAAATGGTTAGAAAATTTGGTTGACTGGAATCTTAGTCGTTCGAGATATTGGGGAACACCTTTGCCTATCTGGAGTACAGAAGATGGAAGCGAAAGAAAATGTATGGGAAGTGTTAAAGAATTAATGGACGAAATTGCTATTTCTGTTGAAAAAGGTTTTATGTCTAAAGATTTTTGGAAAGGCTTTGTTCCCGGTGATTATTCAAAAGAAAACTATAAAAAAATAGATTTGCATCGACCTGATGTTGATGAAATTGTTTTAGTTTCTTCTAAAGGTGAAAAAATGTTTCGCGAACCCGACCTAATTGACGTTTGGTTTGATTCTGGCTCTATGCCTTATGCACAATGGCATTGGCCCTTCGAGAATAAAGAAGAATTTCCAAATCTTTATCCTGCCGATTTTATTGCCGAAGGTGTTGACCAAACTCGCGGATGGTTTTTTACTTTACACGCAATTTCAACAATGGTTTCCGACTCGGTAGCTTTTAAAAATATTATTTCAAATGGCTTAGTCCTCGACAAAGACGGAAACAAAATGTCTAAACGCCTCGGAAATGCTGTTGACCCATTTTCGGCAATGGACGAATACGGTGCAGATGCGCTAAGATGGTATATGATTACAAATTCTCAGGCTTGGGATAATTTAAAATTTGATATTTCTGGAGTTGATGAGGTAAGACGTAAATTTTTTGGAACTATTTACAATACTTACAACTTCTTTGCTCTTTATGCAAATATTGATAACTTTAGAAATTTAGATAAAGAAATAGAATTTGAAAAACGTCCAGAGCTTGATAAATGGATTTTGAGCTTGCTAAATTCTTTAATTAAAGATGTGGGAAATGCTTACGAAAACTACGAAAACACAAGAGCAGGACGTTTAATACAAGATTTTGTAATTGACCACCTAAGCAACTGGTATGTAAGACTTGGACGAAAACGCTATTGGGGTGGAGAATACGATGAAGATAAAATTTCGGCTTATCAAACTTTATATACTTGTTTGCTAACAGTTTCAAAATTAGCATCGCCAATAGCACCATTTTATATGGATAAACTTTATAGAGATTTAATTTCGGTTAACGATAAAGAAAAAGTAAGCTCGGTGCATTTAGCTTATTTCCCAGAAGTAAACGAAGAAATTATTGACAAAGAACTTGAAGAAAGAATGGAAATGGCACAGTCTATTTCGTCAATGATTTTAAGTTTAAGACGAAAAGCTAATTTTAAGGTTAGACAACCTCTTCAAAAAATTATGATGCCTATTATTTCTGATAACTTTGTTGAGCAAATCGAAAAAGTAGAGCAAATTATTAAAACTGAAACAAATATTAAAGAAATAAAATTCTTATCTGATAGTTCTGATATTTTGGTTAAGAGTATTAAAGCTAATTTTAAGGTTTTAGGACCAAAATACGGTAAATTGATGAAACAAGTTGCTGCAAAAATTGCAGGAATGTCTCAAAAAGAAATTGCAGAATTTGAACGCACAAATAAATTTAGTTTTGTTGTTGAAAATCAAGAAGTTAATCTTGACTTAGATGATGTTGAAATTATTTCTGAAGATATTCCAGGTTGGTTGGTTGCTAACGAAGGAAAAATTACTGTAGCACTCGACATAAATTTAACACAAGAATTAATAGAAGAAGGAATTGCAAGAGAATTTGTAAATAGAATTCAAAATTTAAGAAAAGAAAGTGGATTTAATGTGGTTGATAAAATAAATATTTACATTCTTTCAAATCCTAATCTAAACTCTGCTATTACTAAGTTTGATGAATATATTTGTTCACAAACTTTAGCAAATTCTATAAAAATTGTTGATAAAATGGAACAAAAAGATAATATTTCCGTAGAAGTAAATAATTTTGAAACGCAATTGAGTGTAACTAAGGTTTAATGTTTAAAAAATTTGATTATGAGTAAAGAAGAAGAAAAAACCAGATACAGCTATGAAGAGCTAATGGAATTTAAGGAAATTATTCTTAAAAAACTTGAAAAAGCAAATCGTGATTACGAATTATATAAAAGCATGTTAAGTCACGAAGACACTAACGATATAATGGATACATCGCCAACTTTCAAAGTTTTGGAAGAAGGTGCAAATGTATTATCTAAAGAAGAAATTGGCAAAATTGCTCAAAGGCAGTTAAAATTTATTCAACATTTACAAGCAGCTCTTGCGCGAATTGAAACAGGTACTTACGGTGTTTGTAGAGAAACAGGAAAATTAATCTCAAAAGAAAGACTTAGAGCAGTTCCTCATGCAACACTTAGCATGGATGCAAAAATGAATAGAAAATAAAATTATGGTTTTAACAAAAAATCATAGCTGTTAGCCTTAGTTTTTTACTTTTTTCTTCCTCTATAAAGTTTTACTCCGTCTATTTTGATTAGTCTATCATTTCTGTATGTGTAGGTAGTAAGCAGTGAGCCGTCAGGATTGTATTTTTTCCAATCTTTATTTTTCTTACCCATGCGATAAGTACCGTATATTTCGATATTTCCATTAGGATAATACCATTTGTGGATGCCGTCTGGTTCGTTATTTTTAAAATTTCCTACAAATCTTATTTTATTATTGTCGATATAATGATATTTCCAAATGCCGGTTTTTTCGTCTAAATTATAATTTCCTCTTTGTACAATTTCTCCCACATAAATTATCCATTCGTCTTTTCGTGCATCGTCAAAATACTGACCAGCTAAAATTAAATTTCCTACAGAGTCGTATTCGGCATATTCGCCTTCGCGTTTTCCGTAGATAAAGTTTTCTTTTCTTTTTGTAGCACCATTTTCGTAAGTCCAAATCCATTCTCTATCTGGTTTACCTTCAGAGTAATAGCCTTCAAGTTCGACATTTCCATTTTTATAATAAAAAATCCATTTCCCGTCTTGTTTTCCGTCAACATAATTTCCTTCGCCAAAATAATATGAGTTAAAATCATCATATAATTTCCACAATCCTGTACGTTTACCGTTATTATCGAACAAACCTTGACCCAAAAATTCGCCTTCGGAAGTATATTCTTTTGCTATTTTTACATGTCCTTGCTCGTCATATTCTTTATGAATTCCAACGGGTTTATCTTCTAAAAAAGCACCTTCAAATTTAATTTTTCCATCGGGGTAGTATGCTTTTTTAATTTCAGCTTTTAAAACAATTTCTTCTTCTTGTGCCAATTCTGGAACGTACAATTCGCCATTTACATATCTTTGTTCTGTTAGCATTTTACCATCAACATCATATTCCCTATGGTAGCCGTGTAAAACATCGTTTATATAGTTGTATTCGGTTTTTTTATTTCCGTTAGTATAAAACTCAATCCAAGTTCCTTGTTTACGATTTTGGGCATCTGTTCTATTTATTTTTTTAGCTTCAACCTCATAGCCGTTATAATATTTGAATAGAGTAATTACTGTGCTGTCTTTGTTAAATTCTTTAGCGTCTCCATCTTTTTTATCGGCTTTATATGAAAATATATATTGTAATTTTCCATCAGTTGAGTAGTAAAATGAAGTCCCTTCACGCAGACCGTTTAGAAAAAGTTCTTTTGAAAACAGGTAATGATGTTTAACAGAATCTTCGTCATAAAAATACTTGTAGTGAAGGGAGTAGCCATTTTTTTTGTCTTTACGATAGTTTATAGAGCTTTCAATAAGTCCATCAGGGTAGTAAAAATTCCAAATGCTGTCCAATTCAAAAAACAGTCGATTTCCTTCAGATTTTAGAGTACCGTCTTCGTAATAATTTTTCCAATAACCATCAGGTTTTCCCTCACGAATATAACCTTCAGCCGATATATTTCCATTTGGATAAAAATATCTTGTAAACTCATACTCATTGTTTTGGCAAAAAACGCTAAAACCAATAAGCAAAAAGAATAATATATTTAAAAAAATCTTCACGGTGTAAATTTAATTAATATTTACTTAGCAATTAGCTTATAAAGTCAAAATTTTTAAATAAATGGAAAAAACTTGTCCGAGTTTTAAAACTTGTACTAATTTATTGGTGGAAAATGAAACTTTATTTTTGGGAGTACGTAGAAAAGAAATTATAGAATAAAAGTGGAGTTCAGAAACTTCTCAAAAAACGAGGCGTATTCTGAAAAACCATACGAGTTAGAAACTGTAAAATTTAATTTATGAGTAAGAAAGCACCACTACCAAATCCAAATTGGCCAAGTAAAACAGGGAAACCCTCAGGGCCTAAAAGAGGTAATAATCCTCCAAAAACTTCATCTAAATCAACACAACAAACAACAAAAAAGAAATGATGTAAAAACAATATTAGATATAGTTTAATAAAGCAAGTAAGAAATAATTGTTTTCATGTATAATTATATGAGTTTGTTGTTATCATAACAGTTCTTAATTATATTTTTAACAATTTTTTTAAAAAATCAGATCAATAATGAAAGATATAATTAGAAAAGAAATTTAAGAAATACTTGATATCAGAGATCCAGAAAACTTCTCAGACATTGAACTTTTTAGACTATTAGATAAGAAAAGAAAATCAATGCACCCAGATAGGACAACAGATGAATTAGTAAAAGAAGAATATGAAGAAAAAATAAAAAAATTAAATGATTTATATAAAAGATTTGGAGAATATATAAAAAATTCGTCAACAGAAAACAGCATTCAATTATACAAAGGCGAAGTTGAGTTTGATTATATTAGTTCAAAAATTGAGAATGATGAATTAAAAGATAAAATAGAGTNTTTAGAATTTAAAATTGAAGAATTAAAAAACAGTATTGACAAAAAAGATAAAATAATAAAAAAACAAAATGATACCAAAATTAAAGAAGAAACAGAAAAATTAAAAAAAATATACGAACCAAAGAAAAGTAATTTAATTGTTTTAGGAATTTCTGCATTTTTAAGTGGTTTAATTCTATTGTTAACGTCAACAGAACAAGCAATTTCTTTTTATTCAAAATATCTTCCTATGATTGACCCCGATTACATTAATATAATTACATTTTGTGTATTGGTTATTGTTACATTAATATTTGTTGTAAATTATATAAAGAAAATTATTATCAACACATGGACAGATAAAATTAATTCAACATTTTTTATAGCAAAGTTATTTGATTATGTTAAGTTAAATATAGTATCACAAAACGATACAAATTATAATTATGAATATTTTCCAAAATCATATAAATTTAAAGAACAACTAATATACAACTTTATTGAACTTGAATTTAGAAGCAAATGGAAAATAATTAAATATTTAAGATGGTTAATTGGACTCAATACGTATGCTGTTTATGAGAACTTTAAAAAAATTATAGTCTATGAATTAATAAATAAAGATATAATAAGCATTGGAGGAAATTCTGGATTTGATAAGATGCTAATATATTATGAATAACGAATTTCCTTCTTTTCCCCTCCCCTCTCCACCCAAAAATTTAATCTAACATTTTCCTAAATAATTTTGCTTGCATAATTGTATAAAATTGTTAGTTTTGAGATTTATTTTAAATATTAGTAAGAAAGTGAGCAAAAAAGACACTCAAGTAGGAGAACCTTTAGAAAAACAACTTTGGAAAGCTGCAGATAAGTTGAGAAAAAACATTGATGCTGCCGTATATAAGCATGTGGTATTGGGATTGATTTTTTTAAAATACATTTCAGATGCCTTTGAAGAATTGTATGCTAAGTTAAAAGAGGAAGAAGCACAAGGAGCCGACCCAGAAGATAAAGACGAATACAAAGCAGAAAATGTTTTCTTTGTACCTCAGGCAGCACGTTGGCAATTACTGTTATCAAAAGCAAAACAACCCGATATTGGTAAATATGTTGATGATGCAATGGATGCCATAGAAAAAGAGAATGCTTCTTTAAAAGGAGTTTTGCCAAAAGTATATGCTCGACAAAATTTAGACCCAACAAGTTTAGGCGAATTAATTGATTTGGTAAGCAATATTGCACTTGGTGATGCCAAAGCTCGCAGTGCAGATGTGCTTGGACATGTTTTTGAATATTTTCTTGGTGAGTTTGCACTTGCCGAAGGTAAAAAAGGAGGGCAATTCTACACTCCTAAAAGTGTTGTTGAATTATTGGTTGCAATGTTACAACCATATAAAGGACGTGTTTTCGACCCATGTTGTGGTTCTGGTGGAATGTTTGTACAAAGCGAAAGATTTGTTACCGAGCATCAGGGAAAAGTGAACGACATTTCTATTTATGGGCAAGAAAGTAATCAGACCACTTGGCGTTTGTGTAAGATGAATCTTGCCATTAGAGGTATTGATAGTTCACAGGTAAAATGGAATAGCGAAGGCTCATTTTTGAACGATGCACATAAAGATTTAAAAGCTGATTATATTATTGCCAATCCACCTTTTAATGTAAGTGATTGGGGAGGCGAATTATTGCGTAAAGATGGACGTTGGCAATATGGAGTACCGCCTGTTGGTAATGCTAACTATGCTTGGATTCAGCATTTTCTTTATCATTTAGCACCCAATGGGCAAGCAGGTTTTGTGTTGGCAAAAGGTTCTCTCACAAGTTAAACATCTGGCGAAGGAGATATAAGAAAAGCATTGATTGAAAACAAATTGATTGACTGCATAGTAAATCTACCAGCAAAGCTTTTCTTGAATACTCAAATACCAGCTTCACTTTGGTTTATGAGTCGCAATCGTACAAACGGCAAATACCGAGATCGTAGCAATGAAATTTTATTTATAGATGCTCGAAATCTTGGACATTTAATAAATCGCCGTACTCGTGAGTTATCTGATGAGGATATTCAAAAAATTGCAGAAACATATCATAATTGGAGAACGGACAGTGAAGCTGGACGGAGTGGTATTTTCCCCTCCTCTGGAGGAGTGTCCGAAGGACTAGGTATTTATGAAGATATTCCCGGTTTTTGTGCTTCCGTTCCAATAAGCAAAGTAGCTGAATTAGATTATGTGCTTACACCTGGACGTTACGTGGGTTTGCCCGAAGAAGACGATGATTTTAATTTTGAAGAACGATTTACTGCCCTAAAAGCCGAATTTGAAGAACAACTAAAGGAAGAAGCAAGTTTGAATAAAGCAATCTTAGAAAACCTTTCTAAAATAAAATATTAAACTATGACTGAAGAACTCATCAATCAACATAGTAATTTGTTTGAACAAATCAAACAAACAGATGAAAACGGAAATGAATTTTGGAGTGCCAGAAATCTATCCAAAGCATTGGAGTATTCTGAATTCAGGCATTTCTTACCGGTTATTGACAGGGCAAAAGAAGCCTGTATAAACAGCGGACAACAAGTGTCGGATCATTTCGAGGATATCTTCGAAATGATAAATATTGGAAAAACAGCACGCCGGGAAGTAAAAAGTGTAAAACTTTCTCGCTATGCATGTTATTTAATCGTTCAAAATGCCGATCCGAATAAAGAAGCTGTTGCCATATTGCAATCTTACTATGCAAATCAAACTGATATGAAAACTCATAGTCACAGTACTATTATGAATTTTATATACAGAATTGACGGCATTCATATTATGCTGGATAAGGATTTAGCTGTACTATATCAAACCGAGACCAGAACACTAAAGCAGGCTGTAAAAAGAAACATCGAGAGATTTCCTTCCGATTTTATGTTTGAACTTACTGATAAACAAATTGATTCTATGGTGTCACAATTTGTGATACCATCAAAAAGTTACTTTGGGGGAGCAAAACCATTTGCGTTTACAGAGCAAGGTGTCGCAATGCTTTCTGCAGTATTAAAAACAAAAGTAGCCGTTGAAGTAAGTATTCAAATAATTAGGGCGTTTATTGAAATGAGAAAATTAATAACAAATAATGTATTATTACAACAGAGACTCGATCGTATTGAAAATAAACAGATAGAAACTGATCATAAATTTGAACAAGTTTTCAAAGCTTTAGAACAACACAACAACAAACTTCAACAAGGTGTATTTTTCGATGGGCAAACTTTTGATGCCTACGTATTTGTAGCAGAACTAATCAAAAAGGCAAAAAACGACATTATACTGATAGACAACTATGTGGACGAAACCGTGTTAATACTTTTGGCAAAACGAAATAAAAACGTTTCTACCACTATCTACACAAAAAAAATAAGCAAACAACTACAACTCGACTTAAACAAACATAACAGTCAATACCCCACAATACAAGTAGTTGAATTTGCCTATGCTCACGACCGCTTCCTAATATTGGATAAAGTTGAACTTTACCACCTTGGAGCCTCCCTGAAAGATTTGGGTAAAAAATGGTTTGCCTTCTCCAAAATGGAAGGGATAACAGAAGTTATATTAGCTAACCTTTCAAAAATTAAAACAAATGAGTGAGTGGAAAAAAGTTTACTTGGGTGATTTAATTGAAGTAAAGCATGGCTTTGCATTCAAAGGTGCTTTTATTACTGATGAAGAAAATAAAAATATTCTTGTAACACCCGGGAACTTTCATATTGGCGGTGGCTTTAAAAACACAAAGTTCAAATATTATAATTCGGATGATTTTCCAAGTGAATGTATTTTAAATGAAGGAGATGTAGTTGTAACAATGACAGACCTTAGTAAAGATAGCGATACTCTTGGATATTCAGCGAAAATTCCTGAGATCTACCCATATTAAATTTTACGTTTTAATTTTAAATATATAAAAGATACACTTATTAATGCATAATAAATCTATCTAAAACACAGAATTACCTGCTAAATATACAAATAAAGTCAGCGTTTAAAAACTCTGACTTTATAGGTTGAATTAGAAATTATGCTGATTGCACATTTACTGCAATTAATCCTTTATTTCCTTGTTTAGTTTCAAAAACTACTTGTTGATCAGTTTGAAGTCCGGCAAAAGAGCTGTACAAACCGGTGCGGTGAACAAAAATATTTTCACCACTTTCCGACTCAATAAAACCATAACCTTTTACTTCATTATACCATTTAACTTTACCTTTCATTATACAGTAGTATTAATATTAATAATCAGTTTTTCTAGGTCTGGCTTCATTCACAATCATTTGTCTGTTCTCAAGCTGAGCTTCATGAAGTTCACTAATAGCTTTAGTTGCTTCAGCATCGTTTTCCATTGTTACAAAACCAAAACCTTTGCTTCTACCACTAAATTTATCAGTAATAATTTTTACAGAGCTTACTTCTCCGTATTCTTTAAAAATTTCGCTTAAATCGTTCTCGTTTACCTTAAAATTAAGGTTACCTACATAAATGTTCATAATAAAAAATTTAATTGTTGTTTAATTTATTAACTATCAAAAAACCATTGAACTAACGCATCATCATTAATAAAAGCATCAATGATAACAAAATAACTCGAACTGATTTTAAAATATTTAATATTGTTTACTTTTTAAGATTGGAAAAAAAGTAGAATTAACTAAAAGGAGAGAGATAAGTATTCTTCGCACAATTTCTCGAATCAAATTTCGACAAAAATAGCTATTATTTTTATAAATCTATTTGTTTTTACCTTTTATTTTCACAATTGAGTAAAAAATTAATTTTTATGCTTATCTTTGCAGCTTATAAAATATTACATATGCATAACTATTCCCACTTAACATTTTCTGAAGTTATTCCCGATGTAGTAAAAAGATTCTCAAATTATAACGCACTGCGTTTTGTTGGAGAAACTCCAATTACTTATTTAGAAATGGGGAAACAAATTGAAGCTTTAAAAGCATTTGTTGAAAAACTGGGAATAAAACCAGGCGACAAAGTTGTGATATACAGTCAAAATATGCCTAACTGGGGCATCGTATACTTCGCTCTTCAATGCATGGGAATTATTACGGTACCGGTATTACCCGATTTCAGTAGTCACGAATTACAAAATGTGATTCAACATTCAGAGTCAAAAACAATTTTTATTTCAAAAAACCTCGAATATAAATTGGCAGAAATTGATAATGAATTAGTTAATACCATTATTCGAATTGATACTTTAGAAATCATTAAAGGAAAAAATAACGACCTTGTTTACACCCCTCAAGCTTTCAGCACAACAGCCTATACGGTAAACGAGAACGATTTATCGGTATTGCTTTACACATCAGGAACTACGGGCGAATCAAAAGGTGTTATGTTATCGCAAAAAAATATTATATATAATGCTTTTCAAGGCGGAAAAGTTCAACCCATAATAGAAAAAGAAAACTTTTTATCGGTATTACCATTGTCTCATACTTACGAAAACACATTAGGATTAATTTTGCCTATTTTATTTGGAGCATGCGTTCATTACTTACGCAAACCACCAACAGCGAGTGTTTTAATGCCTGCAATGCAAATGGTACAACCTGAGTTTATGTTAACTGTACCCATAATAATAGAGAAGGTATATAAAAGCAGTATATTACCCGAAATACAAAAAAAATCGATTACCAAGATAATGCATCAATTTGCACCTACTCGCAAACTTGTACATAAAATTGCAGGTAAAAAATTATACAAAAAATTTGGAGGCAAACTCAAATTTTTTGGTATAGGAGGAGCAAAACTAGATGGCGTTGTTGAACAATTTTTAAGAGATGCTAAATTTCCATATGCAATAGGATACGGATTAACCGAAACAGCACCCTTACTAGCCGGCTCAAACCCTTCTGCAACAAAACTACAAGCCATTGGTCCTGCTGTAGTAAATTGCGAAGTAATAATAAACAATCCAGACCCACGTACCGGTGAAGGTGAAATTTGGGCAAAAGGTCCCAATGTAATGTTGGGATACTACAAAAATATTGAAAAAACACAAGAAGTATTAACCTCTGATGGGTGGTTTAAAACGGGCGATTTAGGTGTTTTTGATAAAAAAGGAAGACTTAGTCATAAAGGTCGACTTAATAACATGATTGTTGGTGCTAATGGAGAAAACATCTATCCGGAAGATATCGAATCAATTATTAATAATTTTAAACATGTAATTGAGTCTATTGTAATTGAACAAAAAGGGAAACTTGTTGCTATGGTACATTTCAACAGAGAAGAACTAGAATTAAAATTACGTGAAAAAACTTCTGAATTTTCTCAAATAATTGATGATAAATTTGAAGAAATAAAATCTAAAGTAGATATTACCATTAATGAGTTGGCGGAAGAATTGAAAAATTATGTCAATTCGAAAGTTAATAAATACTCAAAAATTCAATTACTTATTGTTCACAACGAACCTTTTAACAAAACTGCCACAAAAAAAATAAAAAAATACTTGTATAAGTAAATTCTAAATAGTTTTTTCTATTTTTTTCTTCAATAATTTATTTAGGTATTTTGTTTATTATCAGCATTATAACAAATAAATAAATTCGTTTTTAATATTTTTATCATTTAATATTTATTACGATGCAACTATTTTATAGTTTGCTTAGTCTTAATAAGTGAAAGGGTAAAATAGACGGTTATACCAAGTTGCGTTCTATTATAAAACATTAAGATAAGGAAAAAGTGTCATAGATTTTATTAAATCTTTTTTTTGAGAAAGTTCTCTGATGCCATTAC
>JGI24707J26582_10001411_pt1 | contig 18859 bp, 13 predicted proteins | sample BioPla1DNA1_FD_26582 | JGI IMG/M metagenome (IMG submission 26582)
CTTTTCGTCACCCGAATCCACCAGGAATTTTGATAAAAGTTCATTCCAATACTCTTTAAGCTTTTTAAATTCCCTGTCAATATCAGAAGTATCCTTTAAGAGATTTTGCATTTCAATAGCTTTTGATTTATTTATAGAACCGTCCGGATTCCATTTTCGATTCTTTGGATTTTCTATATAACCCAAAAGGAATATTAATTCCTTTTCCTCTCCCGCTTCCAGTCGGATTTCGAGGCAGTGGGATGCAACCGGGGACCAGCCATGTACAGCTGAATCTGAGGCCTTCCCCTCCAGCACAGCTTTTGGAGCATCAAAACCATTATACAACCCCAGAAAACTGTCCCTGTCCGTATCAAACCCGGAAATTTTTGAATTGACCCAATAAAAAGAAAAATGATTTCTACGTTCCCTGTATTCTGTTTTATGATAAATTGCTGAACCATCTATTTCAACTTCTCCGGTGCTGAAATTTCTTTGGAAATTAGTCATGTCATCCAGCGCATTCCAAAGGCAAAATTCAACAAAGGAAAACAATTTAAATTCTTTATTTACTGAACTTGTATTTTTAAGAGTTACCTTATGTACCTCACAATTAATGTTCAGAGGTACGAAAAATAGCGTGCTGGCCTTAAGCCCGTTTAGCTCTCCGGTTATAGCAGTATAACCTGTTCCGTGCCTGCACTCGTAATAATCCATGTCCCTTCTGACCGGCATCCATCCGGGAGACCAGATTTCACCACCGTCATTAATGTAAAAATATCTTCCGCCAAAATCTATGGGTACATTATTATATCTGTATCTTGTAATACGGCGAAGTCTTGCATCCTTGTAGAAGCAATATCCTCCTGCTGTATTTGAAATAAGTGAAAAGAATTCTTGTGTACCAAGGTAGTTTATCCATGGATAAGGCGTCCTCGGGGTAGTTATTACATACTCTTTATTCAGATCATCAAAATATCCGTATTTCAAGATAAACCTCCAAAAAAGAATTTCTTAATGTTTTTGTTAACAACGGGGCTGACACTCCGCGAAGGTGCATCAGCCCCTATAGACTACAAGGGATTAATTATTTGCCTACAGCTTTACGCCATTCGTCATATTGTGTCTGCATTTCAGCTATTACATCGTCAACTCCGGCCTTTTTCATTTCTTCGGAGAACGCCTTCAGAGTCGAATCGGTGTCGGCGGTTCCCAGGAAGAGCTGCTTATAATACTTCTGAACAACATTCTTCAGAGCACCGATTTCGGTTTCAACGTTGGTAGCGTCGAAAGCAAAACCAAGACTGTTCATTGGAATACCCATGTCATTGTATGCTTTGAACTGTTCCCATTTGTCTGGATCTTCGTTTTCCAGTAAATAGTCAATGAACTGGTCGCCAAATCTCCAACCGTTACCGGCTCTGTAACCTGTGTTATCGGTAAGTCTAACAACATTTTCAGAAACCTTCTCATAGTGTTCACCCTCGATTCCGTATACGAAGAGGTTCTTCAGGAATTTGTCGGTGTAGAGCATTTCAATGAATTTGAATGCAATATCAGGATGTTCGGAACCTATAGGAATAGCAAGTAAAGCACCTGTGGTCTCACGATTGGACATAACGGGTGTTGTAATATCCACCTGTACCCAGTCAATATTGGTGCTGAGCTTCATTTCCTCAGCTTTTCCTGGCTTCATGGACTGAACCACCGCAAAGTATTTGCCTGTCTTCATTTCCTCAGAGAAATTGTCCTGAGTTGCAGCATCAGGGTGAATCCAACCCTTATTATAGTATTCGCGCATCTTTTTATACATAGCAATGGCTTCAGGAGTTTCAAACTGGTTAACAATGGTATTATCTCTGTTATCAGGATAGAGAGCGCCGGGGATATCGTCGTCACTGATGTTATCCCAGTCGAGGAGCTTGAAAGGGCCTTCCATCTGCACGTTCAGCAGAGGAGTTACACCGGGCTCACCTTTCTTGATAGCATCAAAGTAAGGCTCCAGATCTTCCATCTTTTTGATCTTGCTTACATCAACATTGTACTTCTCAACAAGATCTTTTTTGAGAAGGAAGCCCCAGTTATGAACTTTTTCTTTGTTACAGGGAACTGCAAAGTTCTTGCCGTTGATAGCAGATCCGTTCAGGAAATCGTCACCTACGATTTCACGAATGGGGGAATCCTTAAGGTAAGGTGTAAGATCTACAAAATATCCGGCATTTGCGTTAACTCTGTAGTTTGCAGCCCAGTTGGCAGTAAACACGATGTCAACAGGCTGACCGGATGCCAGCATAGGATTGATTTTCGGGGTATATGTATCACCCCAGCCAAAGTTCTCTGCTTTTACCTTTACATTCAGTTTATCCTTTAAGTACTCCGTAGCCGCATCGCAAATTTTTTGCATATCTGGCTGGCTGTCTGCAACGCAATAAAATGTGAGTTCAACTTGCTCCTTTGGAACTTCAGCCGCCTGAGACGAAGCAGGCGCCTGTGACGCACTCTGAGCAGGAGAAGATGCTGCTGGTTCTGCGGGCGCACCGCAACCTGTTATGATCATTGTAAGCATCATAATCAAAACCAGAGCAAATGAGAGTGATCTTTGCATTTTCTTCATTGAAAAATCCTCCTTTTTATAATTGAATATGCCAAACGGATCTAATCCGTCTTCAGCCTTTTACAGCACCAATTGTAAGTCCCTTTACGAAATATTTGCGGAAAAAAGGATATGCCAATACAATTGGTCCGATGGATATTATTGCAATTGCCATTCGTGCGCTTTCTGTAGGTAAATTAGCAAGTACAACTGCAGCTTCTGAGAATTGTGCACTGCCGCTTGTTAAATATTGAATGCTCACCAGTGTCTGATACATTAAATACTGGATATTAAAGAATTTACGCTCAGTAACAAACATTAAAGGTAAATACCAGTCATTCCAGTAAACCAGGGTGCAGAACAATCCAATGGTTGCAAGACCAGCTTTTGAGAGAGGAAGAACTATAACCAAAAAAGTTCTGAATTCTCCTGCCCCATCAATTCTTGCCGATTCAATAATTGATTCCGGAACCGACGTTTTATAAAATGTTCTCATAATCATTACAAACCATGCGTTCATAAGATACGGGAATATTAAAATCCATATACTGTTGCTGATTTTGAAAAGTCTGGTGTATACCATAATCCATGGAACCAGGCCGCCGCCAAAAATCATGGTGAAGTACGCCAGGAAGGAAAAAAAGCCTTTAGCCTTAAAGCTGCTCCTTGACAGCGGGTAAGCGTACATACAAATTATTGCAAGACTTAAAAATGTTCCTACCACAGTAACAAATATCGATACTCCATAGGCTCTCCATATAGCATCTCCNGCTTTCAATACATAGTCGTAAGCCTTTAAAGATAACTCTTGTGGAATAAAACTGTAACCCCCATGTCTGATGGCTTCTTCGCTTGAAAAAGAGATGGACAACACCAGCAGAACAGGTGCCATGCATACTATTGTTATTACAATGAAAAGGACGTTAAGCAGTATATTTCCTGTGGCAGATATTTGGTTCAGCTTGCCCTGTTTTTTTAAAATTTTTGACATCATTCATTCCCCTTACCTTAAACTATGAACTTATTCCTTTTAAAACAAGGCTTTATCCCTGTCAATTTTCCTAACAATAAAGTTTGCAGTGAACACCGTAATGCACCCTACAACAGCCTGATAAAGTCCCGACGCCGCAGCCATTCCAACACTGTTGGAATTTCTAAGAGCCCTGAATACGTATGTATCAATTACGTCTGTGACAGAATATAGTGCTCCGCTGTCTTTAGGAACATTGAAGAAAAGACCAAAATCAGCATTAAATATTCTTCCGACCGCCAGAAGTGTCATAATAATAATTACCGGTTGAAGCAATGGTATGGTTATAAATTTTGTCTGTTGCCATTTGGTTGCTCCATCGATTGCGGCAGCCTCATAGTACTCAGAATCTATTCCTGATATTGCTGCATGATAGACAACTGCGTTATATCCTGTATACTTCCAGACCTGAAAAAATGTTAGTATGAACGGCCAGTACCTGGGTTCCGAATACCAGTTTATGGATTCTAACCCAAGTGCATTTATAATACTTCTGTTAATAAACCCGTTTTCTATGCTTAACATCGAGTATGCCAAGTAACTGACAACGATCCATGACAGAAAATAGGGAAGAAACATAATACTTTGATAAAAATTTGAAAGCTTTTTATTTAAGAGTTCATTAAGAGCAATTGCAAGCATTACAGGGATTACAACTCCCAGCACTATGAAAACTAAATTATACAGTATGGTATTCCTTGTTACTTCATAGGCCTGTGGTGTCTTAAAGAAAAATTCGAAGTTTTTAAATCCAATCCATTCGCTTGTTATAATGCTGGTAAAAAAATCTTTGTTAAACCGGTATCTTTTAAAAGCTATAACAACACCAAACATTGGTATATAATTGTTAATAAGAAGTACGAAGAGCCCCGGTAAAAGCATAGCAATAAATGCAATATTGGTTCTTACTCCCTTTAACAATTTTCTGAATGGCCTTGGTTTTGACAAATCTGTTGCATTCAAACCCCGCACACCCTTTACTTAAAATAAATAAAATAAACTAAATGGAATACCTTTTATATTCATGTTATTTCAATGCATCGTCTAATGAAATGGCAAGGTTTGTTTTATGGGTTATAATCTTGTCTGTTTAAACAGCAATTTTTTACAACATAAAAATGACAGTCTGAATTGACTGTCATTTTGAAACAACCCCACACTATAAAATTTATCGAAGTTTACCTTACTGTATCCCTGTATTCTGAGGGTGTTATCCCCTCATATCTTTTGAATAACTTCGAGAAATAATGAGCATCTGATATTCCCACCAGTTCGGCTACCTCATAGGTTTTAAAACGCAGATCCTTCAACAGCTCCTTTGCTTTTGTGATTCGTATTTCATTAAGGTATTCGACAAAATTCTTACCTAATTCTTTTTTAAAAAGCCTGCTTATGTAATAAGTGCTGACAAAAGTATGTTCTGCTATTTCATTGAGGCTTATCTGCTCGCTGTAATTCTCATCAATGAATTCAATGGCTCTTTGCATAATCAGTTTGATGCCTCTGTTATTGTAAATATTTACTTTTGAAACAACACTGATTGCTATTTCTTCCAATATTGCATTGAGATCTTTTATATTGTCAGATTTTTCAATCATCCTTATTAAGCTGCTGATGTCCTTGCTGAGCAAGCCTTTAGGGTTGCTTTCGGCTCCGACTGAAACTCTGATATTATTTATTAAAGTAACCGTTGCACAGTAAAAATTCTTCAGACTATCCCTGCTGATTCCACCACCGCAGCATTCAATATAATCGGTTATATCTTTCAGCCTCTTCTTAACCAGAATCTCATTTCCGGATTTAATACCGTCGGACAGTAATTTTTGATAATTTTCCAGGAGTGAGTTGTCTTCGCTTCTGAAGAAGGAATGAAGATCCTTGTAACAGATGATAGAGTTGTTTCCGATATAGAATTTGTGCTCCAATGCCTCCATACATTCCTTTAATTTTGTCGAAAGCTCCATAGCACCATGCCCTTCCGAGCTTATGCCTATCGTTATGGTAAAGCCAAAACAATTAGCAATAATATCCTGAAGATAGGTGCATTTTTTCTGTATCAAATCAATATAATTACCCCGCGAATCAGGATGTTTTACAATAAATGCTATCTTTTTGTCATCGAGAGTTACATTGATCATCTTGAAATCATCCGCAACAGTCTCTTCAAAGGTATTGATTATTCCAAACTGGTAAAGATGTGAGCTATAAGGGTCATCCCTCTCGCTGCCATCACCGCCATCGCTGTCATTTTCTACAACCAGAAGCGTAAAATCCGAAACCTCCAGCCCGAAGAGCGACATTTTTGCTTTAATTAATTCTTCATTCGTATTGATTCCGCTTAGAACATCAAAAAGAAGCCTCTCTCTCAGTATAGGGAGATTCTGGTTATATAACTCCTTTAACTTTTTTATCTCTTCGGCTCTGTCCCGCTGAAATTTAAGCTCCTTTATCGCTCTTTTTACAACATCTACTAATTCTTCAATTTTAGATGGCTTTAACATAAAATCGAAGGCTCCGAGCTTAATAGCCTCCTGGGCATAGTCAAAATCTCTGTACCCAGTGAGTATTATTATCTTACAGTCATTAACACTATCCTTTATTTCCTTTATCATAGAAAGCCCGTCAACTTCAGGCATTTTTATATCAGTAAAAACAATATCCGGGCGAAGGGATTTTATTAACTCAGCCCCTTCTACGCCATCAGCAGCTTCAGCACAGATTTCACAACTAAACTGCTTCCAGTCAATTATATTTCTCAGACCTTTTCTGATGATAGGCTCGTCATCTATAATCATTACTTTGAACACCCGGATCCCTCCCTGAATCAGATTTTGAATAAGGAATATGTACAATTACTTTGGTATACTCGCCCGGAACACTTTCCAGCCTTAATGTATATTCTTCACCATACAGCAGTTTAATCCTTCTGTTAACATTTTCGATACCTATGCTTTTCCTGCGTCGTTTATCCATACCTCTGAAGTAGGTTTCGTTATCCATAGAAAGCTTATGATTAATTCTGTCAAGTTCCTCCTTCTCAATTCCCAACCCGTTATCGATAACCTCTATTAATACATCCTGACCGGAAATCCGGGCATTCAGCCTGATAACTCCTTTATTTCTGCTTCTTTCCAGACCATGGTATACCGCATTTTCTATAAGAGGCTGTATAAGCAGCCTGGGTATTTTAACATCCAATACCTCTTTCTGAATATTCTTTTCCAGAGTTATCCGGTCCTCAAATCTCTTTTTAAGAATAAGAATATAATTATCAATATAGGAAAACTCTTCTTCTATGGTTATCAGCCTGTCATCCCTGCCTATGCTTACTTCCATTAACGAAGACAAAGCNGAAACGGTTTCACTTATTTCCGGAACGTTATTCAACTGGGCCATCCAGTTTATCGACTCAAGCGTATTGAAAAGAAAGTGCGGATTGATCTGTGACTGAAGCGCTTTGATTTCAGCATCTTTTCTTGTAAGCTGTTCTCTGTAGATACGATTTACAAGGTAATCAATTTCCTTTGTCATTTCATTGAAGGTCTTGCTCAAGAAACCTAATTCATCTCCCCTGTCCTCATCCATATTTACTACCCACTGGCCTTTCTGAATCTTTTTCATTCCTTTTACCAGCCTGTTGATAGGACTTATAAGATCAAAAGAAATTAGAAGACCAAATACTGACAGAAGACTGACAGAGATTATGCTCAGTATAATAATCCAGTTTCTCAATATATTGATCTCTCTATATAACTGATTTAAAGAAACATAAGTAATAATCCTCCAGGACGGCTCCTGCATTGAGACATAGGAGACCAGTGCTTCCTCCTTCTTGTCAATAAATGCTCCTCTTGATTCTGTGATATGGTTTCGAATTTCCGGTTCAAAAATATAATCGATGCTTTGATCTCTGCTTGCAATAAGTTCGTTTTCGGATGAAACAACCGCAATTTTGGGGATATCTACAGTTGATAAATCGTTGAATAAGGTATGGAGGTGGTCTTTTTTGAACATAATAACCATCAGTCCAATTTCCTTAAAATTATCTTTATTATATATAGTTCTTGCGAAATATATATTTTCAGCCAACTTATCCTTCGCCTCAACATACCATACCGCTTTTCCCATATTACTGCGGGCTTTAATATGTATATCCTCTTTAACATCCCTGATTGCTTCTTTTATACTTATCTTTCTGCTGTTATTATCCGCTGAATAGAATTCGCCGTTAGATGAAATAAGGCATATCGATTGTATTTCCTGTCTGGCAAAAACTATTTTCTTTAATGTATTGTTTATTTCGGTTTCATTTTCGTATTCTATTAAAGGAGATAATTCGGCATTATTATTGCTTATTACGTCATATATCTTTTTGTCATATAGAAAATCCTGCGAAACCATGATTAAATTATTTACATAGTCATTCAGTCTCAGTTCAATTGTGTGAAGAATATTTTGGGTATATGCTACAGATTTTTTATAGATAATATCAGAAGAAATTTTATAGCTCACAAACCCAATCAGAATAAGAGGGATCGTAACCTGTATATAAAAAATAAGAAGGATTTTCCTCTTAATTGACAGGTTCTTATATAATCTTGCCAATTTACCCTTAATCTTTTTCATAGTATCTCCCGGTTTTACTCAAGTCCCTTTGCTACGTACTCTTTACTGACCTGATCCCAAACCTGCTGCGGAGTTTTTTCACCGACGAGCACATAAGGGAATTCCTCAACAATATTTCTCTCCCATATTGATCTGTCCACAAAGCTGTCGGGTGGGCCAATCAACTCATCAGCAGCATGCAATAATGCCTTTTCGTTGATTCTCAATCTGCCCTGGTAACTATTTAGTCTCTCTGAGTCAACATTACTTAACATTCCGGTTCTTTTGGCAAAAATTTCAGCGCTTTCTTTTGATGTCAGAGCTCTTAACAGTTTTATTGATGCACTCTTTTTGGATTCATCCTCAGATGCGGATTTACTCATATAAAAGGTACCACAGCCGAAGCCATATATCAAAGCAGATTCACTGGTGACCCCTTCTCTGATATAGGGAAACGGAACGATATCCACAGTTGTATCGCTATCAGAAAAACGTCCAATGAACCATGATCCCTGAACAATCATAGCAGCCTGTTTATTAATAAAAAGGTCATCTCTCTCCCTGCTGCTCAATTTAAAGGCATCCGGCGGAAAAGCTCCCATCTGGTAAAGCTCTTTGACATATTCCATTGCTTCAACATAGCAATTATTTGGAATTCCGTTTATTACCGGTCTTTCAACATTCTCTCTTCCGCCCAGGCGCGCAACTATATTCTGGTACAGATAAGTTCCTTCGGAAGTTGAATTATAAGCTATAGGTATTACACCATTTTTTCTGAAATCAATTACTGCCTGCTTTAAATCATCATATGTTCTTGGCACTTTGACATTGTATTTAACAAACATATCTCTGTTTATAAATAAGCACTCATAAATAATTTCCAGAGGCAACCCGTAAATTCTGCCATTATAGGTAGTAAACTGCCATTCATTCTCCCCAAAGGTATCCTTCCAGGCCTTGTCCTCTTCCAGCAGATGAGTAATATCAGCTACCTTACCGGCCTCAACCAGTGCTCTGATATCTGATCCCGGCCATAATCCAAAAACATCGGGATTATAACCTGATGCAAAATCAGTTTTTAGCTTGTGCAGAAAATCATCACCATACACTGATTCATTAATAACTTCGATATCGGGATAATCTTCCATAAAACCATTTAATACTTGCTGAAGCGGATCGGCTTTAGTATCAACGCCTCCCCAGCTGCTGATAAATCGAAGTTTTATTTTTGAAGGAACTTCAGTTTCAGTTGTCAAGCTAACGGGTTTTATTCTTTCAACAGATTTGCATGACACAAGTGTCATGACGAGAAATGCCATGATTAGATATATTATGACAGTTTTTTTTGCAAAAGCCATACTGAATTTCCCTCGCTTGTTCAAGCATGGTTGTTGTATCTATTATACTGTATTTGGGTTTTATTTCATATAGTAAAAAATTGCGCTCAATAAAATGTACAATATATTCTACCGATTGTCAGCTTTGGTCGAAAATGATTTACAGTATCAGTATTCTTTTACCATGTATGCCCTTAAATAGCCTCTGTCAGTTTCAATTGCTTCCACGTAAAAGCCTATTCCATAATAAAAGCGCATAAGAACATCATGCTTTGATGATGTGTGCAGAGTTACTCTTTTTACCCTCATTTCCTTAAGGTACGTATCTACCTCATTCATAAGGGCTTTGCCTATTCCGGCATTCTGACTGTTGCAATCTACGGCAAATCTGCTGAGATAGGCTTCATCACCCTCAATACTCAACCTTACCGTCCCCACAATAATATCGTTTAGAACAGCAATATAAACAGTTTTTGTTTCTATCTCCTTTGCAATATCCTCCACAGTCTCGCGGAGGGCTTCAAGGTTAGTTTGACCTGTTATTTTACTGTATTCATTAAATGCTTTTTGTATTATAGAAAAAACAGCAGGCGCGTCCTGTGCAGTCGCGCGCCTGATAAATAACTGACCGGACATTTTATCACCCCATGAGTTTTACAAGTACAGCTTTTTGTGCGTGAAGCCTGTTTTCCGCTTCATCGAATACAACTGATTGAGGTCCGTCAATAACATCTGCGGTCACTTCATAATCTCTGTAGGCTGGTAAACAATGCATAAAAATCGCATCATCTTTTGCCTTCTGCATTAGCTGTTTATTGACCTGATAAGGCATAAAAATTTTAACCCTTTTTTCTTTTTCTGATTCCATTCCCATACTGACCCATGTGTCGGTATACACCACATCAGCATCTTTTACTGCCTCATTTGGATCATAGCCGTTTACCACAATGGCTCCCGTTTCGGCCGCAGCCTCCTTAGCTAGCTTAACAGATTGTGCATCACATTCAAAGCCTTCTGGTGTAGCCACCGAAATATTCATGCCTACCTTGGCACAACCTATCATAAGTGAGTTGGCTACATTATTGCCGTCACCTACATAAGCCAGTTTTAGTCCCTTAAGTTTTCCCTTGTATTCCTTTATTGTCTGAAGATCAGCCAGAACCTGGCAGGGATGCTGAGAATCTGTCAAACCGTTTATAACGGGTATGTTTCCACAAGCAGCCAATTCTTCCACATCACTCTGTTTGTATGTCCTTATCATAATTCCATCTATGTATCTTGACAGAGTCTTTGCTGTATCAGAAAAAGTCTCCCCTCTTCCCAACTGTATATCATTTGCACTCAAGAACATCGAGTATCCGCCTAATTGATACATAGCGACTTCGAAAGAAACCCTTGTTCTGGTGGAAGACTTGCTGAAAATTAAACCAAGGGATTTACCTTTTAAAAGATGATTATGTCTTATACCGTTTTTGTTTTCATATTTAAGCTTATATGCCAATTTTAATGTCTCATTTATCTCTTCACTGGTCCATTGACTTAAACACAACAAATGCTTCATATTAAACACCATCACTTTCAACAGAATATGTATTATTATACATCAGAGCGTATAATAATACAATACTTTTTTCATATCTTTATTTGTCAATGGTCAAGGGCATTGCATAAATATTAAAATACCAGCTATATTCCAATACTTGACACATAGTTTTATTAACATTAATCTAATATTAATATGGAGAATGAGGTAAAAAGATGAATTTTTACAAATATGATGCTTTCATTAGTTACCGTCATACCATGCCTGATAAGGCAGTTGCCGAGAGGCTTCACCGGTTACTTGAAACATTTAAAATTCCAAAGAGTATTGTAAAATCATCAGGAAAAAAGAGAATTAACAGAGTTTTCAGAGACCGGGAGGAATTGCCTACATCATCTGATCTTGCTGAAAATATCACAAAAGCACTGGAATCCTCTGAATATTTAATAGTCATATGTTCTCCCCGGACAAAGAAATCACAATGGGTATTAAAAGAAATTGAAACCTTTAAGAAGCTTCATGGACAGGATAAAGTTCTTGCATTGTTAATCGAAGGAGAGCCAAATGAATCCTTCCCGGAACAGCTTCGCATTATAAATGAAACCCAGACACTGGAGGACGGTTCAATTGTAGAATCCACCATAGAGGTTGAGCCTCTGGCTGCAGACATAAGGGCTGCGTCCGAAAAAGAGATGTTTAAAAAACTAAGAAATGAGAGTCTGCGTCTACTTTCACCAATGCTTAATTGCAGCTATGATGATCTTAAGCAGCGCCATAAAGAGAGGTTAATAAAAGCTGTATTAACAACTTCCATATCATTATCTGCATTCTTTTTGGCTTTTGGATCTTTTAGTGCTTATCAGGCCTATTTAATAAATCAAAAGTCTCTGGAAGTCAGTAAAAAGTCTGAAGAAATAAAGCAAAAGTCTTATGAAATAAATCAAAAAAATTTAGAAATTACTGCGCAAATAAAAGAGACTCAAATCGGCCAATCAAGATATCTGGCTGACATATCTGACAGATACTTTGAAGACGGTGACAGATACAGAGCAATTCTGGCTGCACAGGCGGCTCTTCCGAAAGATATGTCCAACCCGGACAGACCGTATGTACCTGAAGCAGAATATGCATTGTCGCAAGCACTTTCTGTTTATGAAGCAGATTACTACTTTGACGGGGATATAGTATTAGATCATGATATGGGTGTCAGCTATTTTGATATAAGTCCCGACGGTAAAACATTGTTGACTGTCTGTAAAAACGGCTATATTTATTTTTGGAATGTTGAAGACGGAAAGCCTATTGGTAAGGTGTTTACCAACAAAGGCCTTCCCCTGGATGGTGATATTCTTTTTATTAATAATAGTACTGTTATAGCTGTAGCCGAATCTGAATCGGGCTTTGACAATTACATTGTTTGTGTCGATATCTATGGTAATTCTGTTTGGCAAATTGCTGATTATGCATCTATTTTGACACATTCGGCCGACAAAAATATTCTTGCCTATTATCGTATGGGGAAAATTTGCTTTGCCGATGTGGTTTCCGGCGACATCTTTAATACTATTGATGTTGATAATTTAATGGAGGCTGACTCTGATTCACACGATTTGCTTGAATATGTATCATGCATGGCTTTCAGTAAAAACGGTGATTTCCTGGCAGTAGGCACTTCTGTCGGAAAGGCCTTTGTATTTGATATGGAATCATTCTCATTGATTAATACATACAAAACAAGATATAATCAAATATCTGATATAGACTACTCTGAAGATGGTTCACTTGCTATCATTTCAAACTTTTTTGGTGGAGACCTTGGCCTTCTTGATGCGGGAAAAGGCTCACTTGATTTATTCTCTCCCAATGGTAAAAAAACTTCAATCTCCTTCAACGAGTCATATATAGAAAAAGCTTCGTTTTTTCCATCATATCCAACCAAACTGGTCTTTGTTGAAGATAAAAAAATTAATTTAATTGATATACAAAAAGGAGTTATAGAAAGTACTTTTATACATGGGGATTATGTTTCAGATTACTATATAATCAATGATATTATAATATCATCCTCCTTTGACGGAACAATAAGGTTCTGGTTTAAGGACGACAACACAAGCGACGTTATAAATTATCGCGTAACCAGAAAGGAATCGATTGATCAGGTTGCGCATACTAAGGGAAAGCTCATTTTCTCTTTGCGAAACTCAGAGAAAGTCTACATATATAAACCAATTATCAACGATAAGACAAAAACTCTGGAAGGCCACAATAAATCAGTTCATAATGCTGTTTTATCACAGGATGGCAGGCTTGCACTTTCCTATACCTTTGAAAACAGCGAACTTTTTCTGTGGGATGTAATAAATAGTGAGCTGTTACTGAAAGCCCACTATAATGACACTATCTCAGAAGTTTTATTCGCTGACAATGATAACGTAATTCTAATTGCATTTACTTCAGGAGAATTAAAAGCAATTAAGACCTCTGATTTTTCGGTTGTATCCGAAATTCAGGCAAATGCCTATTTTGACTTTTATACAAATTATGATTTAACACTTTTAGCCATACCCTCATATAGCGATATAACTNTTTATTCAATCCCTGATCTGAAAATTATAAATGTCATGGATTACTCGGGTATAGATTTTTGTACTTTTATAAACGAAAATAAGCTATTTATTGTTAATAAAAATAACATGGCCGGCGTTGCAGATATAAATTCCGGGAATGAATTATTCAATATTGAGGATAAAGATATTAATAACGGCGTTATCAGCGATGACGGGAAAACGTGTGTCCTTTCATACAAGAATAAAAGTATAAAAACATATGACATAGAAAATACCGTTATTGAAAAAATTTCGTTAGATAATCTAATAGCTGAAGATTCTGTGCTGTTTCTTAGTCCTGATAAAAAATTGCTGTTTGTTCAGTTTATAGATAATAGCATTTCAATATTTGATACCATAAATGGAACTCTAATAAAAACAATTGAAAAGAATCAATTTCCTGCACAGCTAAAAAATGTAGTGTTCAGCAAAAATAATGACAGGATTGCACTCATAGGCATTTCCTTCTCATATATACTTGATGCAGAAACACTAAAGCCCCTTGCATCTGCAACATTCTCTGATATAAATAATGATTTTTCCACTATTATATCAACAGGTAGCGGTGTAAGCAATACGGTATACATTATGCCATACTATAGCACACAAATGCTGCTGGATGAAGCTAAAAGGCAACTAAAAGGCAGAACGCTTACCGAAAAAGAAAAGGCTGAGATGTTTATCAATTAACAGCGCCCTGGGATTCAATGGTTGTCTTTATTTCTACATTAAATTCTATTTCCGGATAAATTCTTCTCCAGTCAATTGTTTTGTAATATGCATTATGTTTAGATCTGACCATTTCTGCAAAGCCAATTGGATCTGATCCAACTTCCTGAAGATATGCCAGAATTCTCTCACAATCGCTTTTCATAACATCAGATAGTTTCATTTCCATCTCTTCTTTATTTTCTGCTACATCAAGCCTATGGTGACTGTCATACTCATCCAGTGATGTTATATAATTAAGGCTAATATTAATTTTGGGTGCAGAATCAGACGTATCAATTTCAATTTTTCTTCTTACCAGTTTAAAGGAAAATGCTATACCGCTTTTAATATCTTTGTCATTCTCTCTGTAATAGTAACTAAAGTTAATTTTTTTCCCCATTAGTGCATGAAGTATTCCCGTGTCTACAATATTAAGATTACCTACCATTTTATCTTCTTTAAACAAAGCCGTTCCAAGAACTTCAATCTTTTTTTCATCATATCTCATATAGATTGCTGTTGGGTCAATGGTTTTACAGTGCTGTAATATTGCAAGGTCATATATTCTTGTTTCTGGAGTAGCTGTTCTCTTTCTTGTTTCGTCAATAAGATTACTGACATAAAAGGCAACTCTTGTTTTATCCTTATATTCAAGACTCATTTCAAACATTTCCAAAGGGCTCCCGTCTACAACAGTAATATTTGCCAGGATAGGGTTTTCTGGACTTCTTAAGAACACATCCAATATATCACCCACACCTTTTTCGGCAAGCTCCCTTGAAAAATGTATTTGCTGCGTTTTCCCCCCCTCTATTCTCTTTCCGGAAAAATTCCTTATTTTGTCTCTTGCTTCTCTTAAAAGGGGAGCTGTTGTTGATAATATTTCTATATCCTGCTCAATTTCCTTATTTACAACAGGCATTGTCAAACTGTATACCAATTCATCGTTTTCATTTAATTCCAGACCGAGCTGAAGTATAAAGCCAATTTCTTCGAAAATTTTCTGATCCCAGCAACCCGACAGAAGAAATATACATTGTGCTACTGTCAAAACCAAAACTGCTTTTTTTATTTTATCCATTATCTGAAACCCCATTATTTCTAAACATTGATAGAATAAGACATAACATGAGTAGTATGACTGCACCTATTCCCCCATAATTTATTGCATCCAAAAACATAAAAGCTTTGTTTATATCTATTATCAATAAGCTCAGGCCAATAATAACAGATATGAATAATACATATATAAGAAAGCTTTTCTTCATCCTGAATATCTTTCCCATGCTGTAATAAGCCGCCATCATATAAGCTCTTATAGAACATCCCATAGCTATAAACCATGCAGATATCAAATACAAATCTACCCGCTCTATAATTGGAGCATGGTAAACTCTTGACAGGTTAAACAACGGTATATTAATTACAGCAAGCAGATTCTCCCCAAACAAAGCAGTACAAGCCAAAACAACAACAATAATAAAGAGCATTGTAAAAAGATTAGCACATACATGGGATTTAAGCGCATTTTCCTTATCACTTATCTCCGGATAAAATATAGCTATCAACTCTAAACCTATAAAAGCAAAAAAGCTGGTTCTTATACTCGACAATAAGGTTGCAAAGCCTGTTTCTCCGATAGGCAGCAAAAATGAAAATCTCATTTTTTTAACAAGCAAAATAATATATATTATGACAATCACATATGCAAAAATTGTAACCATTTTGAAACGCGCCACTGTCTTCATCCCCTGCCAGACCATATAAATGGAAGGCAGAATTATTAAAGGCGCCATAACTATCGATGGAGTAAGCGGAAACAAAGTTATTTTTAGGTAAACCAAAAAAACCATGAGCCCGCCGGAAGTAGTAAATATTAAATAAATAAAAAATAAAGTATTAATGATAAAACCGGCCACTCTGCCAAAAAGTAATTTAGTTATATCATAGATACATTTATCGGAAAATCTTCTTAATAAAACAACAATTAATGAAGATAAAAAAATTGCAATAATACCGGTTGCAAGTACTGAAATCCATCCATCATGACCTACCTCCTTAGCCAATAATGCTGGCAAATTTATCACACCAATGCCAGTTTGACAAACAAATGTAAATCTCATCATCTGTTTAGACGTAATTGCATTATTTCCGGTCAATTATTCTCACCTCTGAAATCATCCTTTGGCCTGCTTGTTTTGGGTCTTTGCTTCATCAGTTTTAAGGGCAATCTGAAAATAGTATCTTTTAGATCATCTTTGGCTAATGGCGAAAATGGTGAAAAATACGGCTGGCCTAATGAGTCCAATCTAATAAGATGGGCAATTGTAAGCCCGGAACATGCAACAATTCCAATCATCCCAAATGCCGCTGAGGCCACAATAAAAAAGAAGCGAAGAATTCTGATTGCCAGAGACATATCATGGGATGGGATTACATATGAGGCAATGGCTGTAGCTCCCACAATAACTATAACCAGGTTGCTTACTATACCTGCTTCAACTGCTGCCTGACCGACTATAAGGCCTGCAAATAAGGTAATTGCTGTGCCAACATAAGTCGGAAGCCTGATTGCCGCCTCCCTTATCAGTTCTACGGTGAATTCCAGAATAAATATCTCTATTATAGGCGGGAAAGGAACCTTGGACCTCGACTCTGCCAGAGTGATTAAAAGTGTAAGCGGAACTGCATAATAATGAAACGATGTAATTGCTATATAGAATGCCGGGAGAAAAATTGCAATAAAAAGAGCACCAGTAAGTCTTATAAATCTTAAGAAGCTCCCATGAATCCACATTTTGCTATAATCATCAACCGTTTGAAAAAATGATATGAAAGTAACAGGAGCGATAAGTACAACAGGTGTACCCTCCTGCAGAACAATAATTTTACCTTCCAGAAGAGCACTTGTTGCTTTATCTGGTCTTTCTGTGGTTAAAAATTGAGGAAATATTGAATTTGGATGGGAAACTATATTCTCTTCAATAAATCCTATAGTCGGAGACCCGTCAATTTCTATCGAGCTTATTTTGTCGTATAGAGCATTCACGAGAGCTTCATTGGCTATTCCTTCAATGTAAGCAATTATAACCGTTTGACGAGTGGTGGTTCCAATAGTAATAGTTTTATATTTTAATTTTTCACTATGAATCCTCCTCCGCAGCATAGAAAGGTTGGTATCAATAGTTTCAATAAAGCCTTCATGAGGGCCTCGCAAATTTTTTTCTGAAATAGGCTCCTCAACATTTCGTTTATCTGCCTTAACATTTTTGTAGGAAATTCCATAGGGCAAAACATCTGCAACAAAAAGTGTATGACCTGATAAAATATCTTTGATAGCATCATCTGCACTATTTATTATTTTAATTTCACAGCATGGAATATTATGAATATTGATTGTATTCGATAATTGTTCAAGTTCCATGCCCATAATATTGCTTATGAAGTCTCTCTGAATTATATCCTTATCGATTTGTCCAGTTATATATATAAAGTATGCCTCATATTTGCCACCAATAAAGACCTTTTTCTTGTCAATATCCGGACAGTCAGTTAACCTGTCTATTATTTCTTGCGTATCTATAGGGCCTTTGGCCTTTGCAAACAAAGCAATCACCTCAGTATGAGATTATTGCCGTTTATTATAATAGGTATTCAATTAAAAAGCCGCTGTAAAGCGGCTATGTGTTGGTTAGTATATTGATCTATATTATATTTCCGTTTTTATCAAACAGCGGCAAATGTTCCAGGTAAATGATATCATCCCTCTTATTTGCGTCACCTTCAGCTAATATTGCCATTCGCCCGGCAACTATACCCCCGGATTCCTGTACAAGCTTTTCAACAGCCTTGACCGACTCGCCTGTACTTATAACATCGTCTACTATAAGAACCCTTTTGCCATTCATGAATTCGGCATCTTCTCTGTCAATATACAGAGACTGTAATTTTGCGGTTGTTATTGATTGTACATCAACAGCGACAACATCTTTCATATAAAGCTTGGCGGACTTTCTCGCCAAAAGATATTTATTCAATCCGGCTTGTTTTGTCATCTCATAAACAAGCGGAATACCCTTACTCTCGGCTGTAATCATAACATCATATTCCGGAGCCTTTTTAAGTAATTCTTTTGCACAGGCTACAGTAAGCTCAACATCGCCAAACAATACAAAGGCACCGATATACAAATCTTTATTTATTGGGCAAAGAGGAAGCTGCCTTGTTAATCCCGCAATTTTTATTTCATAGTATTCTCTCATTTTTGTCCCTCCGCTGTTAAATTTCTACACTCATTTATTGTACCAAATTTGTTTACCCTGTCAATTAAAGCTTTGTACTATTTCAACAGGTTTTTTATTTTTATGTAGAAATTAAACGGATTATTGATTAACTAATGAAAAGTACTAATAATCCCACAAAAAATCAGTTTAAATTTTCACTTAAAGCTTTATA
>JGI24707J26582_10001414_pt1 | contig 18821 bp, 23 predicted proteins | sample BioPla1DNA1_FD_26582 | JGI IMG/M metagenome (IMG submission 26582)
CCCCATACTACAAGATCAATAACGGCTTGTGATTTACTTTCATTAACAAGCCAATACCAAGCTCCCTCTATTACCTTGCTATTACCCGGCAAAACGGCCGTTTCTATTTGATCCGTTGAAAACTTTGATGCAGAAAGTGCCAAGTCAATGAGCTTTTCAACCGGAAGGTTAGTATCAACTATTCTAAAGACTTGAACGGCGAGTCTAGGCAACTTCGGAATAGAAGATGGACTCAGACCTTTAGATATTAGAGCTTCAAAGAATTTCCTTTGCCTTTCAACTCTACCATCATATTCATCTGCGAATGGATCAACTAAAGAGACATCTCCTAAAGTATCTCGAAAGCGAACATACTGCAAAGCCTTATCGCCATTAAGGACTTGTCTACCGGGGGAAATATTAATCACAAGATCCTGAGATTGATCCACATACCGCATCTCTTTTTTGACATCAATTTCAACTCCACCCAGTAGATCGACCATCTGCTTAAAACCGCCAAAATCCGTCTGTACGTAATAAGCTATGGGTACCCCCAATAACNCAGACACAGCTTCCATTGCCATCTTAGCTCCTCCATGGGCGTACGTGGAGTTTATACGTTCCCATTTTTGCCGGGTCGGAACCCACACCCTTGTATCCCTGGGGATTGAAAGAACACCTGCTGTTCCCGTTTTAGGATCCAACGAAAAAACCATTATTGAATCTGCCCTTACATTTTCTTCTATAAGTTCATCAGTACCTAAGAACAAAATCAAAAGTCGATCACCATGAAGTTCGGCTAGGGCCTTGTCTTCAACGCCGCGCAAATAGGTGTAGCGTGCCGTAATAAACATAAGAACAAATCCCATAACAATGACTAGTGCATAGATCCATCTCTGCCTGCGCTGATATGCTTTTTTTTGCTGTCTTCTTTCTTCTAACTCGGCTCTTCTTCGAATAACTTCTTCTTCCGAAAGCATGGTTCGCCTCCTCTCCGGTCACAATCGTTATCTACTTTAAGTACAGATCATGACGCCTAATGTAATGATCAACCAGTTCAGGAACCATATAGCGTATAGAGTCACCTTGCTGCACGCGTTCCCTAATATCTGTGGAGGAAATGGCCATCGCGGGAACACGTAAGAGGTGGAAACGTTCCTGATGCCTGGCAACCCATTCCCTTGTGTCCGAAGGCAACTCCTCTAAGCTAAAACCGGGACGGGAAGCTGCAATAAAGTGGGCAATCTCCAAATACTGGTTCGAATCTTTCCAATTCATAATCTCGAAAATAGCATCGGCACCTGTTATAAAGAACAATTCCACATTAGGACCGTAATGTTCCTTCAAAATCCTTAAACTATCAATAGTGTAACTTATTCCTGTCCGATCAATATCAATGCGAGACACCTCAAAATGGGGATTCGAAAGAGTTGCCAATAATGTCATCATATAACGATGCTCAGCTTCACTCACCCGCTTCGTAGTCTTATGGGGTGATATGCCTGATGGCAAAAATAATACTTGCTCCAACNAAAACTCTGATCTGGCCCTTTCTGCTGTAACTAAGTGTCCTAAATGAACCGGATCAAAAGTTCCACCCATTATTCCGATTCGTAAAAATCTTTCTCGCATTTACTTGCTCCTTATGGTAGTTGGATTTTCGGTTCTTCTAAAGCAGCCCTATATAAAATGAAACTTCGGCCTATTTTTTGCACAACTGATGCTTCCAATGAATGGGCCACCTCTTCGGCCAATTCGCTCGCATCATCCAAACAGCTTTTTAGCACTTTTACTTTAATTAGTTCTCGTGCCTCTAAAACATCATCCAATTGATTAATATGCTCTTCAGATAAGCCACCTTTTCCAATTTGAAAAATCGGCTCTAATTCGTTTCCTAAGCCTCTTAAATAAGCCCTTTGTTTACTGGTCAACATTGCCTAACCTCATTCCATATACTCAAATTCTAATTCTCCAACCCTAACAGTAGCCCCTTCCGGAACGTTCAATTCGGCTAATTCCTTGTAGACACCAATTTTTTCGAAAAGGTTCTGCAAATAACCAATGGCTTCCGGATTATTCAAATCTAATCTGCGCAAGAGCCTTTCTAAGCCGGCACCAATCACTTCGTATTCTTCATTATCGCGTATAATCTTAAATTCATCAACAGGTGCAATTTCTTTTTTCGGTAACACCAGTTCAACAACGGGTTCGCTGACAGGGTCCTTTTGCTTCAATTCAGTGACAAGTTGATCGACGCGAATCATTAGCTCTTTGCTTCCTTGGCTTGTGGCCGCTGAAATTGTATAAAATTCCTTATTATCTTCTAACGCCGCCTTTTTTAGGCGCTCCAAGTTATCCTCGGATGCGGGTAAGTCTATTTTATTTGCCACCACAATTTGGGGACACTTGGCCAATTCTTCACTGTATAAGCGCAATTCGGCATTGATTTTGTGATAGTCATCAACAGGATCCCTACCATCAACCCCGGCGGCATCCACTAGATGCAATATAATACGAGTTCTTTCAATATGTCGCAAAAACTCAATTCCCAAACCCACGCCTTGGTGGGCACCTTCGATTAATCCGGGAATATCGGCTATTACAAATGAATGACCGGGCTCTAAAGAAACTACTCCCAAATTAGGTTGCAAGGTTGTGAAAGGGTAATTGGCAACTTTAGGTTTGGCGGCAGATACCACGGAAAGCAAAGTTGATTTACCTGCATTGGGATATCCCACTAAACCAACATCGGCTAAAAGCTTTAACTCCAATTTCAACCAAAGTTCGCCGCCCGGTTCACCCCGTTCAGCAAAAGACGGAGCTTGCCTTGTGGGTGTTGTAAAGTGGGTATTACCCCTTCCGCCCCTACCGCCCGGCAAAATTAAAACTCTACTACCGGGAATAGTAAGATCCAACAATACTTGTTCAGTACTGTCGTCTTTCACAATTGTTCCGGGAGGAACTTTGATCACCAGGTCATCGCCGTTTTTTCCTGCCATCTTTTTAGATTGCCCCGGTTGTCCCGATGGAGCAACAAATTTCCGACGATAGCGAAAATCCATTAAAGTTGATAAACCTTCATCTACTTCAAAATAAATATTACCGCCTTTACCCCCATCGCCACCGGCAGGACCACCGGCGGGAATATATTTTTCACGACGAAAACGAACCACTCCGTCGCCGCCGTCACCTGCTTTAACAAATACGCGGGCTTGGTCAATAAACATGGTTATCCTCCCTTTTGACAAAAACCCCTTTGCACCGTAGCACAAAGGGGATTCNATTTAAGCTTGTGCGGCTTCAATAATATTGACCGCTCTTCCTGTTTTTCCCACACGTTCAAAGGAAACAAAACCATCTGCCTTGGCAAATAAGGTGTGATCTCTACCCATGCCAACGTTGAGACCCGGTTTAACATTGGTTCCCCGCTGTCTGATAATGATGCTTCCTGCAGTCACAAAGTTCCCATCGTGACTCTTAACACCTAAGCGTTTAGCTTTAGAATCCCTACCATTTTTAGAGCTCCCGCCACCTTTTTTGGTAGCAAAAAGCTGCAAATTAATTCTCATGGTACGGCACCTCCTTCACAGCGATATATTTCCCATAATCTAATTCAAGGGTCGTAAGTCCTTCATAAAGAACCTTCAGTATTAATTGAGCTTGTTGCCGGACCTCTTTTGAAAGCCCCCGTGGCAATAAACATAGTAAAAGACCATCTTGNTCGTCTTCTTCAATTTTGCAGGTAATTCCCAGAACCTTAACCAAACCTAATACTGAAGTTTTAGTTAATGCAGAGACGGCTGCGCATACCAAATCTTCACCATGAACACCAAAACCAGTATGTCCGTGGGCCTTAAAACCTTGCCAGCCATGATCAGTCTTATAAAAATCAATTCTTGTCATTGCATTATACGGAAATTGATTCTATGGATAATTTCGTATACGGTTGCCTATGACCTTGCTTTTTGCGATAGTTTTTCTTTGCCTTATACTTGAAAACAATCAATTTCTTTTGTTTTCCTTGCTTAGCAACTTTAGCAACTACCTTTGCACCTTCAATGTACGGCTTACCGACTTGAACTTCGCCTTTGTTAGATACTAATAGAACCTTATCCAAGACTACTTCGTCTCCTGGTTCACCATCTACTTTTTCCACAAAGACAAAATCTCCGGTAGAAACACGATATTGTTTACCACCTGTTTCAAAAACGGCGTACATATAGTCCACCCCCTCCTCAAGACTCGCCATCCAGGTATATGTTTCAAAAATTTCTCTTTGAACCATATTTCAAGGTATATTCCTTGTCACGAAGTGAAACCTGTTCTGAGCGGTTTCAGTGCCGAATATAAATCCGCGCACCTACATCAACCATTTTAACACCTGTGTTTAAGCCTGTCAATTAATACTTATCAGCTGTGCTATTCCCACAGTCTTGTGCANATGTAATATCTTTATTGTTACAGTTTTGCCCACGAGTGCCGCGCAGTCGGTGCATTCTATAGTATAGCCATCTACTCGAGTCAGACCACTGTTTTTGTGCGTCGCATGTCTTTCCAAAATTGTAACCTTTAGTTCATCACCTAAACTAACCGGGTATGCCCGTTGTTCAAGTTCTTTTATATTACCTGAAGTGATATAATAATCATGCCTTTGAAGCGTATCATCACCTCGAACAAAGATCTTTTTGCCGGTCCTTTGTTCCAATGACGTTAAGTTGCTACCTGATGGTCCAATAATCAATGCAGCTATTGCTGGATGGGCATAAACTAGAACAGCCTCAACTTCATCTTCCAAAGAGTGAGATTTAACTTCTGAAGCAATAATAAGTGCAATGGTTTCATCAGCGGGAACCCTACCCGAACCGGAGCAATNGGGACATTTTGCTGCCAAGATATGTGACAGTAGTTTCTTATTTTTCTTACGTGTTAGTTCGACTAAACCTAATCGGGTAAATCCTAGAAGGTTAGTGTGAGTTTTATCCGCGTCTAAACATTTCTTTAGCTCATCCAAAACCGCCTCACGATTACTTTCTTCATTCATGTCTATAAAATCTATAATTACAATGCCACCAACATTACGCAAACGTAGTTGATAACAAATTTCCTTGGCTGCCTCTAAATTAGTTTTAAAAACGGTTTCTTGTAAGTCGTTCTTACCCACATACTTTCCGGTATTTACATCAATACTTAGTAGAGCCTCGGTTTGATTAAAAACTAAATACCCTCCACAATCCAACCAAACGTAATTCCCGCATGCACGCTCTAAATCCCGACTAAGCCCATAGTGAGTAAAAACATTCGTTTTACCTTCATAAAGCCTAATCATATTAGTTTCGGAAGAAGAGAGAATCTTTAACTCATCTTCCACCTGTCTCCTCAGATCATCGCTATCCACAATTACTTCTGTTATATTCGGATTATAAAAATCCCGCAAAATCCGGTGAATTAAATCGTAATCTCGATAAACAAGGGCTGAAGGTCCTTGTTTACGCCGAGATTTTTGAACCTGAGACCATTTTTCGCAGAGTTCTTCTAAATCCTCTGATAATTCCGCTTCTGTACATCCTTCTGCAACCGTTCTAATTATTATTCCCACATTATCGGGGCGAATGCGTTCTCCGATTTCTCGTAACCTTTCACGTTCCTCATTGTCTTCGATTTGTCGCGAAACGCCAACATGATTTTGATCCGGCATAAACACCAAGTACCTACCGGGCAAAGATAGCACATTTGTTACCCTGGGCCCTTTTTTTCCTACAGCCTCTTTGGTAACCTGAACCAATAAAGTCTCACCTACCTTAAGACCTTCATTCCTTTTTGCCTTAGGTAGATCGGCCAAGAAAAAAAATGCATTTTTCCCTGTACCAATATCAATAAACGCCGCCTCCATGCCTGGGAGAATATTGGCGACTCGTCCCTTATAAATGTTACCTACCTGGCGATCGTGTTCATCGCGCTCTAGGTAATATTCAACCAATCTACCGTCTTCAACTATGCCAACTTGTACTTGATTTAGCAAAGTCGAAATAACTAGCTTTCTTTCCATTTTAAACCTCGATTCCCCATGGGAAGCCCATAATGATTGTTCATTTTAATAAGCTGACCTGTTCTTGTAATAATAACTTCCTTAGGATTAAAATTTAACAGTGCCCCTAGCTCTTCTATGCGTAAATTGCCTTCGTTTCCCAAGGCACAAACACATTCTATAATTACGCCGTCATGCCGAGACCCCTGTAATGAAACATCATACAAAAACGGAAGAATATCTAATTCTCTAACTCCTCGTTTAGTTTCCCTTTGAACAAAAAATGTATCCTGCCCACGAAGGAACTGCCAGCGCGATTCCAGTTCTTTAGCTTCTTTATTGGGAAGTAAAACTTCGTATTTTGCGGTATTAATTTTCTTCATTAAGGAAGAAGCCCCTTCAGGTAACCTCTCCGCTTCTACAACTTTTAACCCCTTGGGTAAATGCTTATTATATATAGTCATAAACTCCTGCGGATCAAAAATTTCACTAAATTCGAAATCTCCATATTCCGCTTCGCTAAGCACCCCTACGGGTAGCGCAAAGCCAAAAGCCATAACGGGTCTTGGGCTGAAACCTTCAGAGTAAGCCATGGGAAGCTTTGCCCTTCGTAGAGCACGCTCCATGGTTCGAAGTAAATCTAAATGTGATAGAAACCGAACTTCGGATCCTTTGGTAAATTGAAAGCGAATAACTTTACCCATGTCGATTGTCCCCCACAATTTCGTTTTTCACACCCAAATTTGGACACACTCCACAATTCGAACATTTGTCCCAACGACAATCTTCAGTGACGCTAGCTTCAATTGCCTTTTTCCATTCATCTAAAAGAAAATCCCTTTCAAGACCTGCACTTAGGTGCGACCAAGGAAGACTTTCAGAAAAGTTTCTCGTGCGATTAGCATAGTAGTGGGGATCAATGCCACATTCTTCGAAAGCCTTTTCCCATAAATCGAATCTCAAACAATCACTCCAACTATCAAATCTACAACCTAAGTCAACTGCCTTTTCCAATACCTTACCTAAACGCCTATCACCCCTGGAAAAGACCGCTTCCAAAAAGCTCTCTTCCACTCTAGGATAACTAAAGCGAATACCGGGGTGGCGAAGTTTATCCCTTAAATACTTCTGTTTTTCGCGCAAGCTATCCAGGGATTCTTGACCCATCCATTGAAACGGCGTGTGGGGCTTCGGTACAAAAGATGCAACGCTAATACTAACCTGAGGTAGCCGCCTTCCGGTACCAAATTCCCTTCCCCAAGCTATTACTTCATGGGCTAACTTGATTATTCCATCTAAATCATCTTGGGTTTCGGTGGGCAAACCAATCATGAAGTACAATTTAATAGAATACCAACCGGCCTTAAACGCCCCTTGCACCACTTCCTTGAGATCACTCTCTGTTACATTTTTGTTAATCACATCACGAAGCCTTTGCGTACCCGCCTCAGGTGCAAATGTAAGACCCGTTTTTCTGGCCTTTTGAATTTCTTTGGCCAGTTCCATTGAAAATGAATCAACTCGTAAAGATGGCAAAGATACCGTTATGCCGCACCCTTGATATTCGGAGATCAAATTTTCAAGTAAGGGCTTAATGTGAGAATAGTCTCCGCTGGATAAGGATGACAAAGAGATCTCTTCATAGCCGGTACTTTTAACCAACTTGGATACTTGCTCTTCCAAGATCTCCGGTTTACGTTCACGTATGGGTCGATAAATCATACCGGCCTGACAAAATCTACAACCCCTTGTACAACCTCGCATAACCTCTACCATAGTGCGATCGTGAACCACCTCAACAAAAGGCACGATAAATTCTTCGGGAAAATGACTTTTATTAAGATCCTTAATAACTCTCTTGTTGATTTGGGCAGGGGCATTAGTACCGGTAGACTTCAGACCCGAAAAGTCGCCGTTTTCATCATAAATGGGTTCGTAAAGACGAGGAACATAAATACCATCAAGTGCCGCTATTTTTGAAAGCAACTCCTCCCTGGAACCACCTTGCCTTTTAATAGAACTTACCACATCCAAAATCTCGCCTAACACTTCTTCTCCTTCACCTAAAACTACAAAATCAAAAAAGTCGGCTAAAGGTTCCGCATTAAAAGCGCAAGGCCCTCCCGCCATTACTAAAGGATCAGTTTCCCGCCGATCGGTTGAATAACGAGGGATCCCGGCGAGATCCAGTGTTTTTAATATATTTGAGTAACTAAGCTCATATTGAAGAGTAAATCCGAGTAAATCGAATTCGGTTAGTTTAGCTCCTGATTCTAAACTTGTGAGAGGTATCTGGTTTTCTTCCATTAAATCTAAAAGATCAATCCAGGGCAGATAAACTCTCTCAGCCAAAGAATCCTTTCTTGCATTAATTAGACTGTATAAGATTTTATAGCCTAGGTGACCCATTCCAACATCATAGATGTCGGGAAACGCTAGAGCTACCTTGATCAAGGTGTTTTTCCAATCTTTGTGTTCGGCATTTAGCTCCTGATTTGTATAGCGACCGGGTTTTTGTACGTATGGTAAAAGTGATGCAATGGTCTTGTCCATAAATAATCCTCCGTAAATCTATACTATATCTTTTCTTTCTATCATTAATCCGACTTTATAAGTTAACCCTTGTTCGAATAAAGCTTGTATAAGCTCAAGTTCTCCAACTAAACCCAGAATTTTTCCATCCAAATCCAGAACCCAAATCAAATGATAGCAAGGGGGTTGAAAACACTGAAGAATCTCACCTAATGAGGTTTCATCTGTGGCAACCAATTCTTTAGCGGCCAATACACGTTTTAGGCGCAAATCATTCTTCTTCCTAGTTAGGTATCGCATGAACACATAACTGGCATTCTTTTGTTCTCCCCTCGCCGTCCAAAATAACATTACCCCGGCAAAACTAAACACTAGTGCATTATACTCTCCCTGAAAAGCCGCATACCCTCCCCAAAGCAATAAAAGAACACTTAGAATCTGACCAAGTATTGCGGCAATGGTGGTTGCCTCCTTAAAACCGCGCCATTTCACTAGAATACTTCGCAACACTCGCCCACCATCTAAAGGCAAAACAGGTATGCAATTAAATAGGGCCATACCTAAATTTGCCTGAATAAAAAAGCCAATCCAAGGCCATTCCCAGTCAAAATAGGGAGATAGGCCGTAATAAACCAAAATTAGTAAGATGTTACTGATCGGACCCACAATGGCAACAACCCACTCTATTTGCGGATTTAATTGTAGAATGGCCTCTAGCCTTGCTACGCCGCCGAACGGAAGTAATTCAATACCGGTAATATCTAGTCCATAAATTTTCGCCATAACCACATGAAAACTTTCGTGCCAGATTACGATGGCGAAAAGAATTAATGCTTCGGTTAGTTTTCCGAAATAAAATGCCAAAACCAAGAGAAGAATGAAAAAAGGATTCACTTTAAGAGGAATCCCAAAATAAGTGCCGATTCGCATACACTCACCATCCGGAGTCTGCTTTGGGTCTCGCCTTTAAAAACGATGGAAGATCCCAATCAGCAAGTTTCTGGAAGAAATGCGTGTCCCGAAAAGATGAGTCAATCGAAAAATTAGTAGTAAGCACAAAGACAACATATTCCTCTATGGATTTCGAAAAGTCCCCGTGCATAAAAGCCATTGCGATTACAAATAAGAACAGAAAAGATGCGAGTACAAAATTACGAAAAATGTTTACCCTCACAATTAAGCACCTCCCATATAAGTCCTGTTCTCATTATATTATGAGTCTTGCTTAATCATGAGTATTCTAGATAATGAAGAGGTGAATCACGCATTCACCTCTCGCCCTTCGTCAAAATTTATGTCGCATTTCGCTTTACGTTTTTCACGGGAATGCTCGCGGTCAAAGCTACTGCATCGTCGCTTTCATCAAGATTCACTTCAAGCCCGTCTTCGTCAATCTCCATGTATTTAGTAATAACCTGGATCAGCTCCTCTTTCAACGCTTCTATAAGTCCCGGTGAAAGGCTGGCCCGATCGTGAACTAGCACTAAACGAAGTCGTTCTTTAGCTTTATTTTTACTACCATCAGAGCCTCCAAACATCCTCCCTATAAAATCGAACATGCTGATCCCTCCTTTATTGTCCTTCAACGCTCAAAACGCGCCTTAACCAATTCATTACACTCTTTTCGTGTAGATCCATCAAAGGTACTTCTTCGCCCAAAATTCGTCTCGCAATATTTCTATATGCTAACCCCGAGCGAGATTTTCTCTCTGTAACAATGGGCACCCCTTTATTAGTTGATACAATAATATCCTCGTCATCTGGCACAACACCTAAAATACTAATGGCCAATATGTCGTCAATATCATCAATATCCATCATATCACCTTTGCGAACCATATCGGCACGAACTCGATTAATGATTAATTGGGAATCATATAGTTCAGCGGCCTCCAAGAGCCCAATAATTCGATCAGCGTCACGAACCGCAGAAATCTCAGGTGTGGTAATTACAACAGCTAAATCGGCACCTGCAATGGCATTTTTAAATCCATGTTCTATTCCCGCAGGGCTATCTAAAATAACAAAATCATATTCTTCCTTAAGCTGTTCTGTAAGTAACTTCATCTGCTCGGGCTTAACTGCATCTTTTTCTCGTGTTTGTGCTGCCGGTAATAAAACTAGATTTTCGCCAAATTGCTTGTCCTTAATTAAGGCTTGCTTAACGCGGCAATTGCCTTCAACAACATCAAGAAGATCATAAACAATTCTATTTTCCAGACCCAATACAACATCTAAATTTCGTAAACCAATATCAGTATCTACTAGACAAACTTTTTTACCTAAAGCGGCCAAGCCTGTACCTAAATTTGCAGTAGTAGTGGTCTTACCCACGCCGCCTTTTCCACTTGTGATCACGATGACCTTTCCCAAAATATGTTCCTCCCTCAGCCTTAATTATAAGTTGAAAGCTGGATAATGTTCCCCACAACTCGGGCAATCTCCGGTCCTTCAGGTTCAGGTAATTTCCCATCAGGTGCACGCGAAATCAAATGTGCTATTCGCAATTGAGTTGGCTCAAGACGAAAAGCAAAAACTATTGCTTCATCATTTCCCTCTGCACCGGCATGCGCAACTCCCCGTAGAGATCCCATAACTAAAATATCTCCCGAACAAACGATTTCCGCGCCTGCATTAACATCACCCATTACAACCACATTGCCATCATAATGTAAGCGCTGTCCTGAACGTATCGTTCTACGGACTAACAGAGTGTTGTCGTTAGGTGGGTAAACGCTTTCGGCTTCTGCAACTTTATGGGCTTCATCACTAAAGGTTCTGGCCTTAGGTGGCTCCGGATCTAAAATCATCCCGAATTCCGCAATAAGTTGCTCTACTTCATTTAATTGTTTCTCTGTAAGAGCACCTCTTTTTAATGCCAACTTAGCTGAACTACCCCTAAAAAAGCTTTGGGCAGATGAAAGATGCCGTTTTAAAGATTCTAGTACTTTAGGAAATTGTTCTGCATCATTAATGGTTATTACTAATCCTTCACTGCTACCCTTAATGGCACATAGTTCGTTATTCATGAATAATGCACCCCTTACTTATCACACCATACACTCTTTCTTCAAAGATAAGCATAATCCTTCCAAAATCATTGCTCACCTTCTTCAAATTCCACGGTGTTTTCTTCTTCTAGGTCTAGGCCAAAATAAGCATCAAATATCCTACGTGCAATGGGAGCAGCAGTGGATGAACCTCCCCCGCCTTGTTCCACCACAACAGCCACTAATATCTCGGGGTTATCAGCGGGGGCAAATCCCACGAACAAACCATTGGATATGCGACCCGGTACCTCCCAAGTTCCTGTTTTACCCGCGATCGTTAAGGGAAAACCGCTAAAAGCACCGCGAGCTGTTCCTCGTGCATGATAAATTGGAGCTTTTAAGACATGGATCAAACTCTCCCAAGTTTGTGTTTTGGCATCCACAACCCTAGCCAATTCAGGTTCAGTACGGAAAACAATGGTTCCATCTGGTGATTCAATCTCTTTGACCACCCTCGGGGTATATATCCTACCCTTATTAGCTATGGCGGCATATGCTTGTGCCAATTGTATCAAAGTCATTTGATGGAACCCTTGACCAATTGATATTTGTTCTGTATCAGATGGATACCAGTTTTGTTCAGAAATATGCTTTGTGCTAAATGCCTTCTTCTTCCAAGCCCGACTTGGAACAATGCCTATGGACTCATGGGGCTCCAGTTGTAAACCGGTACTGGAACCAAAACCTAGTGATTCCATCCATTTTGAAATGCGATCAATACCCACTTCTGCCCCATTATCGGCGAAGTAATGGTTGCTTGATACCCCTATTGCATCATATAAATCAATCATTCCGAATGGAGCCAAATGTGAGTTTATAACCCAATCTTTTACTCCATACCTACTGACGCCTGTGGCATTAAACTTCTCGTCAACCCGCATAACGCCCTCTTCAAGAATGGCAAGTGCCGTTATGGCTTTAAAAGTCGAACCGGGACCATAAAGTGCCTGAGTTACACGGTTATAAAATGGACGCCTCTTGTCTTCACTCAACATAGTATAATAATTGTTCCGTTTAGATTGGTCCAGCAAATCTTCGGGAAAATAACTTGGCATACTAGCCATAACAAGTATTTCCCCCGTTTGGGGGTTGAGGGCGAGAATGCCGCCGGTCTGGGTTCCCGGGTCATCTTCTAGTGTAAGGATATGTTCCTCAAAGGCCTTCTGCGCTTTTTGTTGCAAGTTAATGTCGATTGTGAGCGTGATATTGTGTCCCGGAATGGGTTCTAGAACGTTAACAGTGCTAATGGGTCGGCTTAAGGCATTTACTTCCACGGTTTTAATTCCGATTTCTCCCCGTAGAATTTCTTCGTAAGTTTTTTCAATGCCGCTTTTGCCAACCAAGTCGCTTCCGCGATACGTTGTTCCCAACGCACGCAATTCTGTAGCACTAATTCCACCTAAGTATCCCAGTAGATGAACGGCCAAATCCTGAGAAAAATATTCTCGAACAGGTTCTTCTTCTATAAATACCCCCGGTAAATGAATTCTACTCTCTTCAATACCCACCAAAACACTTTTGGGAACATCTCGAACTACTCGCACCGGCTCATAAGGAAAACCGCGCCCCTTTTCGAGGGCCTCTTCAAACTCGTCCTCATCTAAATCTAGCAAGTCACAAAGTAAGGACCTGCTTGTGTCATCAATTTCTTGAAAACCATCGGGTACTATGGAAACGGTGAAAGAAGGTTTGCTTCGCACCAACACAACGCCATTACGATCTACTATTTCACCTCTACTGGGCATTAATCGAAGTTGCCTCATGCGATTGCCATCGGAAAGACCGGCATAATATTCTCCTTTAATAAGTTGTAGGTACCACAACCTACCCACAATGACAGCTAAAAAGCCTAATACAATAAAAAAAAGAACGAGGAGACGTTTCTCTGTGCTTTTTTCACTCATTACGTCACCCCGTTCTTTTAAACAATTCATCCCAATAAATTAAACGCTTATCTAACAAAACCAGTGGACGAAAGATAAGTAATCCAACAAAAGCATTAAGTAAAGCGGAGCCCAAAATCGTCATGAAAGTTACACGCCCAAAATAAACTGTGGCCCCAAACGCAATTTTGCCCACTAGAAAACAAATTTTTGCTTGAGCTGTTCCCGCGAAGATAGCCATGAATCTAACTAAAAAATTCTCTTTATATAGACGTTTGCTCAAATAACCGACACCTAAACAAACAAACATTAAGACACTTGCGTAAAGTCCGATATAATGCCCCACTAATAGATCTTGCATTAATCCGCCAACAAAACCTAAAATGGCACCCCCATAAGGACCATGTATAATGGCAAAAAGCAAAGTAAGAAGCAATAAAACCTCAAGTTTATAACCGAATATAACCAAGCCGGAAGAACCTGTTGTTTGAACTAATAATCCTACAAAAAGGATTGACCAATAACCCACGTACTTCAAGATAATCCTCCTTAATTGCGGGGCAAGACAACTAATACATATTCTAATTTAGTAAAATCCACGAAGGGTTCTAATATTGCTTCAAAAGATAAATCGAATTGTTTTGGCTCTACGTGTGTAATTTTCCCTATGGGTAAATTTTTAGGGTAAATTCTACTTAGACCGGAGGTTACTATGATATCTCCAATTTCTACAACGGTGTCCCTGCTCGTGGGGGTAACAAGTAAACATCCCTCATTGCTTTGATCACCTTCTATTAAGACTAAATCACCTGTACCTTGAATTAGTCCTCCGGTTGCACTCTGTGCATCAATCATTAATAGAACAGTACTCGTAAATTGCGAACTATTGATCACTGTACCTACGACTCCCGCATTGGTTACAACTGCCATTCCACTAGTTACTCCATGTGCTTTTCCCCTATTGAGGGTTATGGTCTTTTCCCAATTGCTTGGGGAACGACCTATTACTTCGGCAACTAAAAATTCATGTGGTAATTCACTTTTAAAATCTAAGGCTTCGCGTAACCACTCGTTTTCCCGTTCGTAATTCCGCAATAGTAAAATCTCAGACTTCAGTTCCTGTACTAATGATTCTAACTCTTTATTTTTTTCATCTAAAGTACGAATATTTCTTAAAAAATCAATTTTATGCCCAAATCCCCGTTGCACTCGGGTAAAGCCACTTTGGAAAGGCGATAAAATATCTCTCCACGCGCTTTCAATGAAACTTATTTCCGAACGTATTTTGGATGTATAATGAATGATACCGATTAAAGTAAATACTAGAACAATAGCTATGGGAATTCTCCAGCGATGCAATTGGTCTCGCAACTCTTCTCACATCCTTACCTGATCAACACCAACAAATTAATAGCGTCTAGGTCCTAACATAATTCTCTTTAATAAGTCAAAATGACGCAATGCTTGTCCGGTTCCTTCCACTACCGCTGTCAAAGGGTGCTCCGTTATGTGAACGGGCATTCCTGTCTCACGAATTAATAACTCTTCTAGCCCATTTAATAAAGAACCACCACCGGCAAGCATAATGCCCCTATCCATGATATCTGCCGCTAGCTCAGGAGGTGTACGCTCAAGGGTGACCTTAACCGCATCCAAGATGGTTTGGATGGGCTCCTCTAATGCTTTATAAATTTCGCTTGAAGAAACCACAACCGTTTTAGGTAACCCACTAACTAAGTCCCTACCACGAACTTCCATGGAATTCTCCTGTCCTTCCTGAAGATAGGCGAAGCCGATTTCCGACTTGATTTTCTCAGCCGTTCTTTCACCAATAAGTAAATTAAAGTTTCTCCTAATGTGTTGAACGATTGCTTCATCCATTTCATCACCGGCAACCCTTATTGAACGATGAGAAACAATGCCGCCTAATGAAATAACGGCCACTTCAGTGGTACCACCACCGATATCAACGATCATGGTGCCGGTGGGTTCTTGTACCGGTAAACCGGCACCGATAGCTGCCGCCATGGGCTCTTCTATTACTCTTGCATCTTTTGCACCTGCAGATAAAGCCGCATCAATAACCGCCCTTTTCTCAACTTCTGTAACTCCTGACGGAACAGAAATGACCACTCGAGGTCGTCCACAACCTGCACGGCGAGTCGCTTTTGTCAAAAAGTCTTTTAGCAGACGCTCAGTAACTTCAAAATCGGCGATTACACCGTCTTTTAAAGGACGTATAGCAATGATGTTTCCGGGGGTTCTCCCCACCATTTCCTTCGCTTTATTACCTACGGCAAATATGTCGTTTGTCTCGCGATCGATGGCAACCACCGAAGGTTCATTTATAATAACACCTTTTCCTTCAACAAGAACCAATGTGTTTGCCGTTCCAAGATCAATTCCTATGTTTTTCCTAAAACTCCTGAGCATACCGCTACCCCTTCCATTTACTATAACAATCCTTGTTCCCTAAAACTTAAATATCGATTGTTACCCACAATAATGTGATCCAAAACATCAATACCTAAAAGTTCGCCCACGTCACGCAAACGCTCCGTAGTAGATATATCATCTCTGCTAGGTGTTAAATCACCGCTAGGATGATTATGCACCAAGATCACCGCTGCACTGCTACGCCTAATGGCCTCCTTAAACATCTCTCTAGGGTGTACCAGAGAAGCCTGTAAGTGTCCGATAGAAATAGTCTTTTTGGCAATAACGCGATGCTTCGTGTTGAGCATGATAATCATAAAATGCTCTTTATCGGCGAGACTAAGTTCACGTAGAACTAACTGAGCAGCATCTTGCGGGCTATTTACCACACCCTGAAACTCCATTCTCGAATCTGCCAAACGCTTTGCCAGTTCAAATGCGGCCAAAATATCTGTTGCCTTAGCCGGTCCTATACCGTTAATCTCCAATAGTTCTTCATAACTAGCGGAGGCAAGTCCCGGCAATGAACCAAACTTCGCTATAAGCTTTTCTGCAAGTGACAAAACAGAAAAATGCCGAGTGCCTGTACGCAACAGAATTGCTAATAACTCCTTATTTGCCAAACGATTAGCACCATGCCTAATTAAACGTTCCCTTGGACGTTCTTCTTTAGGTAAGTCTTTAATTTTAATTTTTTCGTTCAATACTAAGTTCCTTCCCTTTCTCCCCGGGCAAGAACTCAAATTGAAGGGAAAACCTCTATACCGAATGAGCGAAGTTCTAATGCAAGTCGCGGCATGGGTAACCCTACTACATTATAATAGCAACCTTTTATACTTTTAACAAGTAGTCCGCCAATTCCTTGAATGCCATAAGCACCCGCCTTATCTAATGGTTCGCCCGTTTGAACGTAAGATTCAATCTCCCACTCAGACAAATCGCGAAAATATACCATTGTTGTCTCGGAAAATACTTTTAAAATATTGCCATCCTGAGCAAAAGCGACTACTGTTGTTACGTCATGATTCCCGTTGCTTAGCATTTGTAACATATGCTTGGCTTCCGTATTATCTCTTGGTTTACCGAGAATCTCCCGACCAATGGTTACGATGGTATCCGCACCGATAACTAGTGCACCGGGATTTTGATGGCTAACGGGCAACGCCTTACGCCCTGCATTATTTTTCGCAACTGAAATAGGTTCTCCCACTACTTCTTCAATGGTTGGTAAAACACTCACCGAAAATTTTACCCCAAACTGTTCAAGCAAGTCTTTGCGTCTTGGCGATTGCGACGCTAATATTAGATTCATTCGAAGTCATCCCATCATTATTAGGTGTATTTTTATTATTCCCCCTTAATTTTCAATTCCCTGCTCAAAAAAGGGAGCCCAACGGACTCCCTGATTATCGTTTTTTGTGGGGAATAGTGATAGGACCCAATTCTTTGCTAATTTCGTCAAGATACCCATCTTGGATCCCACGGTTGTTATTTACCCTCCATCCGTCTAAGTGAGTATGGTGAGATTTATCCCATTCCCAAGGATTAAATAACTGAGCTTCCAAGTCGGCCTTATGCTTTTCTAAATTGTGATTCATCCCGCTCCCCTCCATTATCTATTTAATAGACCGTTTTTAGATCAACGCCTCGATAATAGTATTGGAGTATTTCGGCATAATCATACCCTTTTAAGTCCATTCCTTGTGCACCATATTGGCTCATCCCTACACCATGACCGTAGCCCCACACAGAAAACACCATTTCGTTTCCGAGAACCTCCACCGTAAACCACGTTGAACGCAAACCGAGCCTCTGTCTAATTTCTCGGCCACTAAACCAGTGTTCGCCGACTTCTACAGTTTTAACCCGGCCCGACGGATAACGTTCAACCACTTTGAAATTCGTTACTCTGCTTACATTTAGAACTTGCTTTAATTTATCCAATGAAATGCTTGCTGTGGAGTAGTGTTGTGGCGAGCCTATACTAAAGGGATCTTCAACTGCCCTTAAATAATCTAGTTTCTCAGTCCAATAATGCTCCGAATTTTCAGTCCTTCCTCCACTTGTGGAATGGTATACTGCTAAAATAGGTTCATCATTATATGTAATAATCTTCCCCGTGGTCTGTTTTACAGCCTTCTTGATTTTTTTCTGCATTGCTCGACCCAAGGTAGAACCATGTTTCTCTAAAAAAGCATCCCGCGAAATCCAGGCTTGACCCGATTGATAATCAGAGGAAAGATGCGCCTCCGGATGTTCATCTATTCTTTGATTTTGCAAAATCCTTCTATAGGCATATGTTCGCGCCGCAACTGCTTGCGCCTTTAGGGCTTCAATTCCGAAACTCGCGGGCATTTCGGCTCCCACAACACCTTGCACGTATTCTTCGAGTGTAAGGGAAAGAAGACTTTCTCGCTCACTATCCCACAATAACACTATTGGGACATCACGCGAAGAAAAAAAAGAGACCGTGCAATTACGTACGAGCAATGCCGGTAACCCAACAACTATAAAAAATATGATTACCAAGAGCAGACAGGAGGTTCCCCTGGTCTGCCTACTCCGTCTCAGGTTTCTTCTCAAAAAAATTCCCTCCCACCATTCATAACTATGAATGATCGGAGGGTTTTTATGACTACTTAAATCTCACTTATTGCATCAAATGCACAAACATCGACGCAAGCTCCACAATCAATGCAAGTATCCTCATCAATAACATAATAATCAGTGCTTTCGGAAATCGCCTCCACTGCACACTCCGGTATACAAGAACCGCAGCTCGTGCAAGCGTCACCATCAATTCTAAATGCCATCTGTTTCGCCCCCTTTTCGCGGCCCCCAACCGAACTTGGGGGCAAGTCCGCATTTACTTTAGCAAATGAAGCGAATTCTGTCAACCAAGTAAATTAGTAGGAA
>JGI24707J26582_10001418_pt1 | contig 18808 bp, 15 predicted proteins | sample BioPla1DNA1_FD_26582 | JGI IMG/M metagenome (IMG submission 26582)
TACTGTTCAATTAAATTTTGATAGGCAAGAGCCTCCTCAATTGGATTTAAATCTTCTCTTTGAATATTTTCGATAATTGAATGTTGGAGGATAAGATGTTCGTCTAAATCTCGTACTATGGTAGGAATGTTAACGAGTCCAGCTAATCTAGCAGCTCGCCAGCGTCTTTCACCAGCAATAATCATATAATAATCGGGATCTGTTTTTTCAATTACAATTATTGGTTGCAAAACACCATTTTCTGCAATTGATTGAGCCAATTCTTCTAATTTATCCTGATCAAATTCCTTTCTTGGTTGATCTTTATTTGGACTAATTTCATCAATTGGTAAATTAAGAACTTTTTCGCTAATATGCTTTTCTTTTTTAAACTCCTGTTCAGTTTGACCTAATAAAGCACCTAGACCACGTCCTAAACCTTTCTGATTTTTACTTTGTTTTGCACTCATTTTTTCTATCCTTAATTAATATATTATTTTCCAATGTTTTTTAACTAGATTTGATCCATCTTACTAATAAACTCTCTTGCTAAAGCTTTATATGCTCTAGCTCCCTTAGACCATTTATCGTGTTCTTGAATAGGAATTCCATAACTTGGAGCTTCACTTAATCTAACATTACGAGGAATTATTGTTTTAAACACGTATGCGTCAAAAAACTTATTGATTTCTTCTGCAACTTGGCGAGAAAGTTGGGTACGCGTATCATACATAGTAATTAATATTCCAAAAATACTAATATCTGGATTTAAGCTTTCTTTAACCATATTAAAAGTATTGATTAATTGAGTCACACCTTCTAAGGCATAATATTCTGCTTGAATTGGTATAAGTATACTATCAGAAGCAGCAAGTGCATTTATTGTTAAAAGTCCTAAAGATGGTGCACAATCAATTAATATGATCTCGTAGCCATTACTAATCTCTTCATCTATGAGTGAATCTAAAATTGTTTCACGTGAAACAATTGAAACCATTTCAATTTCTGCACCGGCCAGGTCGATATTTGCTGGTACTATATCTAAATTTTTTCTAATTTCTGAAACAATGACATCTTTAAGAGGTACTTGATTAATAATAGAATCGTAAATTGTTAATTCTTGTTTATTTTTATCTAGACCAAAACTCGATGTTGCATTGCCTTGAGGATCTAAATCTATTAACAGAACTCTTTGTTTTCTGCGTGCTAACTGATCCGCTAAATTTACAGCAGTTGTAGTTTTACCTACACCACCTTTTTGATTAACTATTGATACAATCATTGCCTAACTTCCTTTTATTTCATTAATATATATCTTATCAAAAAAATCTACGCGTTTGCTCTTATTTTTGTAATATTTGAGAAATTTAATAATAATTAGATAAAATGTTTCACGTGAAACATTTTAGCATTATCTCCTACAAAAACTAATTGTTTCACGTGAAACAAAAAAAGAGATAAGTTTCATATGTTTTATGCTTATCTCTTATTGCTATATAATGTATATAATAGTGTCGAATTAATCTAACTGAGCATACTTGGCATTTTCTTTGATAAATTCTCTTCTGGGCTCAACTTTGTCTCCCATTAATAAGGACAAAGTGTTGTCAGCTTCTTGTGCTTCACCAACTGTTACTTGAATTAAATGTCTTTTTTCAGGATCCATTGTAGTTTCCCAAAGCTGCTCAGGTTGCATTTCGCCCAATCCTTTAAATCTTTGAATGCGTGGATTTTCCCAACCTTTTTCTGCTTTAATTTTTTCCACATCAGCTTCATCATAGGCATATGCTTCTTCTTTCCCATGAAAAATACGATAAAGTGGTGCAGAAGCGAGATAAACATGACCTGCTTCGACTAATGGTTTCATAAAACGATAAAAGAAGGTTAATAAGAGTGTCCTAATATGTGAACCATCAACATCCGCATCTGCCATGATTATTATTTTATGATAACGTATTTTAGATAAATCAAACTCTGTCCCTATTCCAGCTCCTACCGCTAAGACAACAGGTAATAATTTATCATTATCATAAACTTTGTCAGGTGTAGATTTTTCAACATTTAACATTTTACCCCAAAGTGGTAAAATTGCCTGATATTTTCTTTCTCTGCCTTGTTTTGCTGATCCACCAGCTGAATCTCCTTCAACTATAAATAATTCAGACAATGTTGGATCATTTGACTGACAATCCGCTAATTTTCCAGGTAATGCATTGGATTCTAAAACAGTTTTTCTTCTAGTTAAATCTCTTGCTTTTCTAGCAGCAGCTCTCGCTCTAGCAGCAGCTAAACATTTATTCATTATAATTTTTCCAATAGCCGGATTTTCTTCTAGATAAATAGCCAATTGTTCATTAACAATACCTTCGACAACAGTTCTAACTTCAGCGTTACCAAGTTTAGTTTTTGTCTGACCTTCAAATTGTGGGTTTGCCATTTTTACAGAAATAATTGTAGAAATTCCTTCACGAGTATCTTCTCCAGCTAAGTTTGCTTCATTTTCTTTTAGATAATTGTACTTACGGGCATAATCATTAATAGTTTTTGTTAAGGCCGAACGAAAGCCTGTAAGGTGAGTGCCGCCTTCTAAAGTTGCAATATTATTACAATAACTATAAACATTTTCTACATAGCTATCATTATATTGAATAACAACTTCAACAAAAATATCATCTTGTTTACCAGTAAAATAAATTGGTTTATCTATTAAAACTTTTTTGTTTCGATTTAAATATTCNACAAATGAAATAATTCCACCTTCATAATAGAATTCTTTTTCNTTAGGTGGATCTTCTCTTAAATCTGTTAAGATAAATTTTGCTTCCGGATTTAAAAAAGCCATTTCACGATATCTATTAATCATGATGTCAAAATCAACAACGTCATTTTTGAAAATTTCTTTATCTGGTTTAAAGAAGGTGATAGTGCCATGTTTATCTGTATCACCAACAACTTCTAGAGGTTCAACCGTTTCACCTTTTTCAAATTTAATTGTATGGATTTTACCTTCTCGATGTACTTCGACTTCCATCCATTCAGACAAAGCATTTACAACAGCAGCACCAACTCCATGTAAACCACCGGAAACACTATATGCACCAGAGCCAAATTTTCCACCTGCATGTAAAATAGTATGCACAACTTCAACTGTTGGAATTCCCATTTGAGGATGAATACCCACTGGAATTCCAATACCATTATCTTCAACTTTAATAGAATTATCTGGAAATACAGTAACTTTTATTAAATCACATCTGCCTGCTAAAGCTTCATCAACCGAGTTTGCAACAATTTCATAAATTAGGTGATGTAAGCCTCTGGATGTAGTATCACCAATATACATACCTGGTCTTTTTCGTACTGCTTCTAATCCTTCTAAGACCTGGATATCGCTATCTCTATATTCTGATTCATTAGCAGTATCAAAATTCTCTAAACGATTTTGCTCAGAAATTTCTTCTTCAAAATCATCCAAAAGAGCACGTGGATTATCTGCTAAATTTCTAAAATCATCAGAATAATCATCTTGATCTCTTTGATTTTTTGTCCGCTTCTTTGCATCCTCATCTGCACGTTTTATTAGTTCAGATAAAGACTCATCTCTTGCTTTATTTAATTCATCATTTGCATAAAAAATTAAAGATTGTTTTAGCATTAAATTACCTTTCATTATAAAACGAACTTATGTTTGTTTTTGTGTTCAATCTATCGATTAAAGTTCTTGCTGAGATAGGGGAGAGGTAAACTCGATCTAGAGTAACAACAAAGGACCTTGGTATTTCTAGGCTCACTATATCTAGCTGTCCTAAATCTTCTTGCCTTTTTAAAAAATCATTTGTATCTTTACCATAAGTGGTTGTTTGATCAAGATCAAAAATACCAATTATCCATAATTTTGAGATAGTATATTCTCCACCGATATGAATAAACAATTTTACCTCTTAATTTTTATATAAATTTGTATTTACTCAACCTACTCATTGTAGCAAAATTTGGGGTTTAACGGTACCTTTATCAATCTTATAAAACTTGATGTAGTCGTTTCCTTTCTCCAAATTTAAAGCATTTTTAAGGTCATTTTCAGAATCATTAAGAGATACCATCGGACTATTTTCTATATCGTTAAAAGAGCTTTCATTTTCATCTAATAACTCTCCTTTAAAATTTGGATAAATTTGTGCAAGCTCAGTACAAGTAATAAAAACTTGGTTTTGTTCAAAAGCAGATAATAAATGTTCACGTCTTTTTTCATCTAATTCTGACATAACATCATCTAAGAGCAGAACTGGTTTTTCTTGTGTTTCTTTTTCAATAATTTTTAATTCTGCTAACTTAATAGCTAATACAGCAGATCTTTGTTGTCCTTGTGAACCTCGCTCTTTTAATAAATTATTATTTACATAAATTTCTAAATCATCTCGATGGGTGCCACTGCCAGTGTTGCCTCTTTGGATATCATCATCTTGTTGATTAATATAACGATTGATTAACTGCTGGAAAATAGTCTCTTTATCAGCATTAACGTTAATACCAGAAACTGTTTTATATTTAATATTTAGTATTTCTGTTTGATCAGAAATGATAGCTAAAGATTCTTTTGCATAATTTGAAATCTTATTAACATATGCTTGTCTTGTTATAATTATATCTGTCTGAACTTCAGCCAATTTTTCGGTCCAAATTGATAATTGAATTAAATTAAATTCATATAAATCTTCATTGAAAGAATTAGGATTTACTTTTTTTTGGTATAACATTTCTCTTAATGTTTTCAAGAGATGATTCCTTTGTTTTAAATATTGCTGATACAATTGCAAATTACGAAAATATAATGGTTTTATTTGAGAAATCAAAACATCTATAAAACGTCTTCTAACTGCTGGACCATCTTTGATGAGCATTAAGTCTTCGGGTGCAAAAATAACAGCATGGAAAAGACCAAATAAATCTGCAATTCTATTTTGTTTAATGTCACAATAATATATATCTCTAGATATTCGAGGCTTAGTAGAATATTTTATTTCTAAAGACTGATCATCTATTTCTTTACCAGAAAAATCTATTTTTACTTGATAATATGAATGTCCATCTTTTATTAGTTCGGCATCTTTACCTGTCCGATGAGATCTTGCAGAAGCACATAAATAAACTGCTTCTAGGATATTTGTTTTTCCTTGAGCATTTTTCCCAACAAAAACATTTATTCCAGAAGCAAATTTTATTTTCTCTTGTTCGTAATTTCTATAGTTTTTTAATATTATTTGCTTTATTTTCATAAATTAATTAGACGAAAACAATAACAACTTTATTTTCGTCTATAAAATTATTATCTCCTTAATGGCAAGACTAAGTATAAAAACTGTTCTCCTTCTAAAGGTTTAATTAAACATGGTCCAAAAGCACCAGAAAATTCAAGCCTAATATCATCTATAGGAATATTTTGCAAAACATCCGTAAAATATTTTGGATTATAGTCTGCATCAACATTTTCTCCTTGCAATTCAATTGAAATTTCTTCATGAACTGCACCAATATCTGTTTTTGATGAAATGCTTAGAGTATTTTTATCATCATTTTTGAGAGTGAAGGGAAAACGTCTTTGATCAACATTTATCACAAGAGATGCTCTTTCTATCGCTTCATGCATGTCCTTTGTTTTTAAAGTTATCTTGCTCATTACTTCATTTGGAACAACTTTATTATAGTCCATATAATCGCCTTGCAAGAGACGTGATACTAATTTTACTGTACCTGTATCAAATAAAATATGATTATGTGATGGATATATTTTGACTGGATTATCTGTAGGATCTAAAATTCCAGTCACTTCTTTCATTGCTTTTGCAGGTACTATAAAAGACATTTCACGTAACTCTTCGTCGAATTCTTCGCGCCTAATAGCCAATCTAAAGCCATCAATTGCAACCAACTCTAAACGATTAGCTTGAGAAATTACTTTGATGCCGTTTAATATTGGTCTATTATCATCATTACTGGCAGCAAAAATAGTCTGAGTTATCATATCTTTTAGTACTCTTTGTGAAACCTCTAATTGTTCTGCTTCTTCAACTATTGGAATCTTGGGAAAATCTTTTGCTTCTATACCATTAATTCTAAATTTTGCCTTACCTGATGAAATTTTAATTATGTAATTTTCATCAACTTCTAAATTTATAAGATCTTCAGGTAATTTACGAACAATATCACCAATCATTCTCGCATTGACAACAATTTTTCCTGGCCTCAAAACATCTGTATCCACTTTACATTCAATACCTGTTTCTAGATCATATCCTGTTATCGTTAGGCCATCACTTTCTGCTTCGAATAACAACCCATCTAAAATAGGTAGGGTAGATCTTGTAGCAATTGCTTTTTGTGCCATTGTAATTGCATCATTTAATAAATTTTTTGAGCAGATAAGTTTCATATTGTCTTCCTTTCTGATCTGACATAGTTTTAAAGAATATTATAATTATTTAGTATAGAAAGTATACAATAATTATTTTCTATATTCCTTATCAGAAATTTTTTTTCTTACATATCATTATTATACTATAACTTAATTATTCTTCTTCTCTCTTATTATATACTGTTAATATTGTTAAAAACTGCAATTTTGATGAAGTGTATCGGCTTTTTTGGTGTCAACAATCTTGTTAATTTAATGATGATAAAAAAAATGTTATTAACTTGATTAACAAACATTTTTTATCAACATTTTTTTATAATTTATTAACCATAACTTATTCACAAATGTAGATAAAAATATGGATAAGTTTTTTTGTTTTTTTCAATATTAAATAGGATTTAATCTAAGGTTTATTTCTTCAATAGACTTTTTCAGTTCGATATCAGTTTCTAGTTCTGCTTTAATCTTGTCGTAAGCATGCATGACGGTAGCATGATTTTTGTTACCAAAATCGATTCCAATATCTTTATATGTCATATTTAAAAGTGATCTACTTAAATACATTGCAACCTGTCTTGGCAGAACAATTTCAGCACTACGCTTTTTTGACATTAAATCTTCTTTAGTAACATTATAATAATTAGCAGTTACATTCATGATTAATTCTGGACTTAAACTCTCAACAGACTGTGGATCAATTTGATCCTTTAATGCATTACGAGTTGTTTCTAAATTAATACCTCCACCAAGCCTTGAATAAGCATATAAAGTCTTAAATGCACCTTCTAATTCTCTAATGTTAGATGAAATATGAGTTGCAATGTAATCAAATACATCGTCTGGCCAATTGACACGATGACTTTGGGCCAGTTGTAATAAAATTGCAATTCTTGTTTCATAATCTGGAGGATTAATATCTATAGTTATACCACTGGAAAATCTTGTTTTTAATCTTTCTTCTAAAGTTACAAGTGATTGAGGTGGTTTATCACAGGTCATAACTATTTGTTTTCCAGCTTCATATAGAGCATTAAAAGTATGGAAAAATTCTTCCTGCATCCGTTCTTTACCCTCAAGAAATTGAATATCATCAATTAACAATAAATCAGTCATACGATATTTGTTACGAAAAGATTCAAATTCTTTTAAATGGATAGCTTCGATAAATTCATTAATAAAATTTTCCGAATTAACGTATACAACATTTTTTTCTGGAAATTCTTCTACAACATGATTACCTATAGCATGCATTAAGTGAGTTTTGCCAAGTCCAGAACCTCCATATAAAAATAATGGATTATAGCTTGAACTGTTTTGCATTGAAGCAACAGCCACGCAAGCAGCATGAGCAAAACGATTTCCAGAACCAACAACAAAAGTTTCAAAAGTATAAACAGGATTTAATAAATCATTATTAGTAAAAGATGAATCTGTATTATCTTTAGCTAAAATATTTTCTTCTGCCTTTTTAATATCGTCTAATTTGTCTTTTGCATTGATTTCGACTTTTACGTCGAATTCCTTTTGTGTAGCTAGAGTTATTGCATTACTAACTAGGTCTTTATATTGTATGACAAAATCTTTCGAAATTTGATTAGGCACAGATAGGATAAAAGTTTTGTTATCGTAAAGAATTGGTTCAATTGGTTTAATCCATGTTGTATAGGTTAGAGTAGGAACTTCTTTTTCCAAATAATTTTGGCAGACATTTTGCCAGAGCATTTGAACATTTTGTCCTTGCATACTTCTCCCTCTTCCTATAAGCAAATAAGCAAATGATCTTAATTTATTTTGAGTTAGTTTCATAATATTAACAAAAAATAGGACCCCTTTAAAGTTGTAAAAATACAAGATAAATTAATAAAAACCAAAAGTTTTCACAAAAAGGGATTTAAAATAAAATGTTAATAATGTTAATAATTTAGTGAAATGATAAGAAACAAGGCTATTTTTTGCAAATAAATGTTAATAACTTAGTGAATTAATGTTAATTACTTGAGAAAATAGCTTGAATATTATAATTATTTTATTTTTAAATTTTTCGATATATAAATATAAAGTAAACTAATCAAGTAATTTTTTATCTATGTTAGCAATTAAATTTTTGATTTCAGATAGCTTTTTTTCAAATAATTCTAGTTGAAATTTTACATCAAAATCGCTAAGTAAATTTTCTATAGAAATGATTTCTTTCTCAATTTTTTCCTTTAAGAATGTGTCATTTATTTGTTTTGATTTTTTTTCTAAAATGTTAATCCCTTTTCTTAAATTGACGACATAAGATATTATAATTCTATCTTGTCTTAATTCTTTTAAAAGATGTGAAAAGGTGAAATCAAGATTTGTTTTTGTAGCAACAGCCTTCAAAACAAAGCGAGGATACTTGGGACTACGGAGAGTTTTTAAAAATTTTTCTACGTCTTCTCTACTAAAGCCTGTAAAGAATAAGATGTTTTCATCTATTTTGCTTTCTAAATATAAGTTTGGATTAATTCGATTATTAGAATTGATTAATTTAATTAATTGAGAAATTTTTGAATCAAAATTATTTTCTAAAAGATAATATTCTATTTTTTCTTCTTCTAATAATTGGGCAAAATTATCAACTAAATCTGGCTTATTTTTTTTACCTAAGTGAATTAATAAGCCACGCTTTTCTGGAATATTTAAATTATTATTTTCTGACATAAAGCCCTCTGTATTATTAGTAATCTACATAATTTATAAAAATAAAATTTGTACTTCTAGTTTACCAGATAAAATAATTATAGGAGAGGGGAGAAGACACTCATAATTGCCTCAAGGATTTTGCGGAAAATATTGCGTTTTTTCCATTTTTCTAATTCAACCTTATCTGACAATTCGAAAGTTTCAATAAAGTCTTGATAGATGTCTTTGATGATAGGCTCATCACAAATATAGACAGAATTTTCAAAATGAAGATGAAAACTTCGATAATCAAAGTTAATACAGCCTGTAATCGCATGATTATCCGCAATTATTGTTTTAGCATGGATAAAACCAGGTGTATATTGCAGTATTTTTACATCTGATTCTAACAATCTTTCATAATGAGATTGGGTCACAACGTAAGCATACCACTTATCAGGTTTTCCTGGCGTTAAAAGACGCACATCAACACCTGATTCAGCTGCTCTACAAATATCTCTGACCATAGAATCATCAACAATAAAATATGGTGTACAAATATATAAATAATCTTTTGCATTATTTATTATTGAGCGATAAATGTCTTCAGCAGGATTTTTTGGATTATTTAGGGGCCCATCAACATACGGTATATAAAATCCTTGTTTTTCTATAGGTAAGTTTATTTTATTAAAATCAGGCATGTATTTTGCTATATCTTCTTCTATTTTTCTACTTTCGAGTTGCCACATTGACAAAAACATAGAAGTTAAACCCCAAACAGCATCGCCTTCAAGCCTAATAGCAGTGTCTTTCCAATGTCCAAATCGTTCATATAGATTGGCATATTCATCTGCTAAATTAGTTCCACCCGTATAACCAATCTGACCATCAATGACACAACATTTTTGATGATTACGAAAATTTATATATAGACGTGAAATATATCTAGCAACTGGATTAAAATTGTAAACTTTTATATTGTGTGAACGTAATCTTCTAATCAAATCATTTGGTGCTTTAATGATGCTACCAAAGTCATCAAATAATAACCTTACTTCAACCCCTTCTTGGGCCTTTTTAATTATTATATTTTCAATTTCATGCCATATTAAACCATCAGCTAAAATGAAATACTCCAAAAAAATGAAATTTTTTGCGTTTCGCAAATCTGCAAACATATCTACAAATTTTTTTTCGCCAAGGGTGTAATATTTACATTTTGTATTGCGATAAACTGGAAAACCCTGCTTGCTTAAAAAAGAAGCCTGTAAGCGATTTTCAGGATATTTTCTTAAAAAATTAGCATAATTTTTTATCTGAGGATCGAAATAAGGATCCATATTTTTTTTAATTTTTTTTACTTTCTTCTGATCTTCCTTAAAACGAGATTTTCTACCCCATAAAAAATAAATAAACAATCCAGCAACAGGAACGGCCAAAATAATAATTGTCCAGGCTATAACATATGAGGGATTTCGATCTTTATGGACAACAAAAAGAACAAAGATAACACTAATAACTTGTAAAACTGTGTAAAGGATTACGTAATCACGATTTAAGATATTTGCAATAGCAAAATTAAGAATAATAATGCCGATAACTAAAATTGCGACAAAAAAAAGTTTTACTAATCCTGGAATTTTAACAGCATAAGCTCTTTGATCAAGACTATCTTTTACAACTTGGGAATATGTATTTGATAAGTTTGGTGTCCCAGTTTTTTCGTTAATAATATTTTTCTTATCTGAAAATTTTTCTTTTGCCTCTTTTTTTGCCATGCTAAAATTGTACCATAGATATTTGTTACAATAATCATGATTATTATTAATTTAATCTTAATTTCTCTATAATGAGCTTATATATTATAAGATCAATTATTTCTAAATAAGATTTTGAGTAGTAAAATTTTAAAAAAATATTATGAAAAGAAAGTAGGTAATAAGATGAAATTTGAAATGGTTCATATGAATATTAATACTATGGATTTAGAAAAATCAGATCGTTTTTATCGCGAAGCGTTAGGTTTAAAAGAAAAAAGAAGAAAAGAAGCAGCAGATGGTAGCTATATTTTAGTTTATTATGTTGATTTTAATGACAATTTCGAACTGGAAATTACCTGGCTACGTGATCGTAAAGANCCATATGATTTAGAAGATAATGAAATTCATCTTTGTTTTAGAGTAGAAGATTATGAAGCTGCACTTGAATTCCACAGAGAGATGGGTGTGGTGTCTTTAGAAAATGAATCAATGGGTGTTTATTTTATCGAAGATCCAGATGGTTATTGGATTGAAATTGCTCCTTATCGAAATTAAATCTAACTCTTTAGATATTTGCGTTTTTTATAGCCTGTGAAAGATCTCACAGGCTATTTTTTTTACTTTTGACAATTAGGACAATAATGAGTACTACGACCAGCAACTTTTATCTTTTCAATTTTTGTCTCACAAATCTGGCAGGGTTCATCTTCCTTTTGGTAAACAGCCAACTTTAATTGAAAAAATCCTTTGTTACCAAGACCATCAACATAGTCGCGAAAAGAAGTCCCACGATGACCAATGGCTTCTTCAATAATCTCACGTATTGCTTGATGTAAAGAAGTTAATTTATCTTTAGATATTTCTCCTACTAAATTATCAGGTTTTATTTTTGCTCTAAATAAACTCTCATCTGCATAAATATTACCAATTCCAGCAATGACTTGTTGATTTAAGATAAAAGATTTAATTGTGCTTCTAGGTCGACGTTTAGATTCTTTCAAAAAATATTCTAAAGTAAAGTCATCACCTAAAGGTTCTGGACCCAAAGTTCTAAATCCTTTATCTTCAATTTCATGACCAGGTTTAAATAATTTAACTCTACCAAAACGTCTAACATCATTAAAATCTAAGAAACTTCCATCTTCTAACAAAAACCTTACATGTGTATGTTTAGCAGGTGATGTTCCTTTTTCTTCTAATAAGAGTTTTCCGGTCATACGTAAATGAATCATCATTAACATTTTGTTTGAATTATCTTCGGTCGATTTTAAATCAAAAAGCAAATATTTTCCGCGTCTTTTAATATTTATGATTTGCCAATTTTTTAAATCAAAATCTCCATAATTCAAGAGGACGTCAGGATGACAGACAATGATCTCTGAAATGACCATCTTATCAATCTTTTTTATTAATGAGCGACGAATTGTTTCTACTTCTGGTAACTCTGGCATAGACTTTCCTTTATAAATATAATTATTAATTCTTGATTAATTTATTGTCAAACGATTTGTATTTAAAACTAGATACTTAAATTCTTTCTAAATCATCTAAATCATCTAACCACACTTTACTGATAGCATCGCTTGGCATTGAGAGACCTTTGCGTGGAGATAACGTAATATCAAGCACAGAAGGTCCATCAGGCATAGCTGAACGTTTAAATTGATTGTTAAAAAATCTCCTAATGAAAAGTTTTAGCCAATGAAGGATCGTTTTTTGATCATATTTATCTCTAAAGGCTTGTTCTGCCATGAACAATATTTTTCTCGGTTTAAAATTGTATTTTAAAAAGTAGTATAAAAAATAATCATGCAGTTCATATGGTCCGACGATATGCTCTGTTTTTTGAGCAATCTCTCCAGCTTTTGGAGGCAATAATTCTGGGCTTACTGGTGTATCTAAAATATCAAATAAGGTTTTAGAAAATTCTTTAGCAGAATGATCTGACATTTTTTGATATCTTACAGCTTCGTATCTGATTAAGTGGCGCAATAAAGTTTTAGGAATGCCAGCATTGATGTGGTACATAGACAAATGATCACCACCATATGTTACAAACCCTAATGCTGATTCGGACAAATCACCAGTACCTAGAACAATGCCACCTCTTTGATTTGCTAAATCCATCAAGATTTGAGTGCGCTCTCTAGCTTGAGCATTTTCATAGGTAATATCATGCTTTTTTGGATCCTGTTTAATGTCTTTAAAATGTTGATTGATTGCATCATGGATTTTTATTTCCAAATAACTAGCTCCACATGTTTTGGCCAAATATATAGTATTATCAAAGGTTCGTTTCGTTGTGCCAAAACCAGGCATGTTAACACATAAAATTTGCTTGTTTTTTTGTCCTAAAATTTTTACTGTCCTGAGAGCAATAAGTAAAGCTAGGGTGCTATCGGAGCCACCAGACAAACCTAAAACAATTTTTGAATCATTTAGATGTTTTAATCTTTTAACTAAGCCGTACGCAGCTAGATTTAATACTGATTCAAAAAATGAATTATGTTCTTGTTCATCATCTGGCAAAAAAGGATTTTTAGAAAATTCTCGATAGAGTTCAAAATTATAAATTTTCTTATGCTTAATATTTTTGGAAGTCCTGTTTTGGCTTATCGTTGCTTTGGCTTGTTTAGGAAAATTATTGGCTTGTATTTGAATACTAGGAGAATGGTATTTTTCACTATTAAAATATTTATCTTGTTGTAGTATTTCAAGATCAATATCTGCTATTAATAAGTCAGACTCGAACAAGCTTGATTTTGCTAACAATTTAGATTTTTCAAAAATGTAGCTTCTGCCAGAAAAAACAAAATCTGTGGTAGATTCACCAAAAGGTGGACTCAAATATATAATACAACTCTTACTCAAATCTGCTAAGGCAGAAATTTTATTTTTAACATCAATGGTTGCAATTTCTGGTTTTTCACTCAATATAATATTTAATTCACAAGGTGCTACTTTTTGAGCATAATTAATCTGAAAATCAGAAAGACTTTGGTAAATGGCAAAATGAAATGATTTTTGTTCAGGCTTTCTAGAAAAATAAAAAGTTGATTTTTCATCTAAGACATTTTCATATTCATTTAGAGTATTGTCATTGAATTGGTAAAAATGATTTAGAGTTGAATCAGACAGAACAGGTAAAATAAAACTTCTTTTTTCTTGATCAGATAAAATATAAACTATCTTACAAAGTTTATGATTAACTTTTTGTGGTATCGTAAAAAGAATTTTTAAGTTTGTATTTCTTAAAGCTGTTTGCAAAATGTCAATGGCTTCTAATACTTTTTCTAATAAAACGTCATGCAAAAACAAATCTTCTAAAGTTATGCCTGTTAGAGATAAGTCAGGAAAAATTAAAAAATCAATTTCTGCATCACTTGCAAGCTCAATGATTGAGAGATACTGTTTTAGATTATATTCAATATCTGCAACGCGCAACATTGGAATTGCACCTGCAACTCTAAAAAAGCCAAACTCTTTAATTTCTGAAAGTTTATAATTTTTCATATTGCCTCTTCTGTTATTAAACTATGCTAATTTTACTCTTTGATAAGTTATCTATTCTTTTAATTTCATTTCTATTAGATAATTGTTAAACTTTATTATAATAGAGATATAACAAAAGTAGAAAGAATTAAAGAAAGTTCATGAAAAAAGTTTCGATTATCGTACCTGCTTATAATGAAGAAGAAAATATCGTTAGATTTTTTGAAATGGCTAACAAAACTTTGACAAACAATTTTGAGTATCAATTTATATTTATTAATGATGGTAGTGATGACCAAACAGCTGAGGAAATTAAAAAATTAATTGATAATAATCCAGATCAAGATATTATTGGCATAAATTTTTCAAAAAATTATGGAAAAGAAGCTGCTATTTTGGCAGGTCTTAAACAGGGTGATGGAGATTATCTCTCTTTAATTGATGCAGATTTACAGCAACATCCAAAATATGTTAATCAAATGTTAAGTCTTTTAGAAGAAGATAATAATTTAGATATCGTTGCTTGTTATCAAGAACAGAGAAAAGAAGGTTGTTTACTGTCTGGTCTAAAAAGTCTATTTTACAGTCTAATAAATAAAGTGTCAGATACAAAATTTGAAAAAAATGCTTCAGATTTTCGTACTTTTCGCAGACCAGTGGCACAAGCAGTTGCGGACATGCCAGAGTATAATCGTTTTTCAAAAGGTCTTTTTTCCTGGATCGGCTTTAAAACAAAATATATACCTTACACAGTCGAAAAGCGTCGTTTTGGTAAAACAAGCTGGTCTTTTTCTGCTCTTGTTAAATATGCGTTTGAAGGTTTTTTTGGATTTAGTATTGTGCCTTTAAAGATTGCCACCTTTTTAGGAATGATTACATCTTTGGCAGCCTTGATTTATTTTATCGTTATTTTAGTTCAAAAAATTTTGATCGGAATAGAAGTTGAAGGTTATGCTACAATAGTTTCTCTTATATTGCTTTTATCTGGAGTGCAGCTCATTTGTATGGGTATTATTGGCGAATATTTAGGTAGAACCTATATGGAGACCAAAAAAAGACCTCAATTTATTATAAAATCAATTTATAAGACAAAAGTGGTCAAAGATTTAGAAAAAGAAAATGAAGAAAGTTGACTAATATTAGCATTATTAGGGATTTTAAAAAAAGGATGTGAATACTATGAATTCTAGTCGTGAAGATTACATAATTGGTATCTATCGTTTGACTAAGGGAGAAAAAAATTATGTCAATAGTGTGACCTTAGCAAAACATCTTGGTGTTTCTCGTGCCTCAGTGAGTGAAATGGTAAAAAAACTAACAGCTGAAGAGCTAATTTCTTTTATTGATAACAAAATAGAGCTAACAGAAAAGGGAACAGAAAGAGCAAAAAATTTAATTTCTTCACATCGTCTCTGGGAAATCTTTTTGATCGATCATTTAGATATGACTTTTGCTGAGGCTCACGAACAAGCCCATCATCTAGAACATGTAACGGGCGAAGCTTTGAAACTAGCATTAAATAAATACCTAGACTATCCAACCCATTGTCCTAGTGGGAAAAAAATCTGGGAAAATATTTCTGAATAATGGCTTTATAAAAGAGATTATTTTTACTATATTATTGAGTGTACTATTAACAAATTTAGAGGAGATGTGTGATGAAAGTAAAGGATTTACCGCAATATTATGATATTGATATTCAGGGGTTAAAAAGACAATTGCATTTGGTTCCTGTATCAGAGGAATTAGCTATTGCTGCTTTTATTATTCTAGGTGATGTTGAAGCCTCTCTTCATTGTGCTAAATTGTTAGCCCAAAAAATTCCNGAAGTTGANGTTTTGATCACTGCTGAGGCAAAGGGCATACCACTTGTGCATGATTTATCCCGCGAATTGGGTATATCACATTATGTTGTTGCAAGAAAAAGTAAAAAAACTTATATGGTGGATCCTTTATCTGTGGATGTAGATTCTATTACAACTCTAGGCACTCAAAAGTTATATTTACCAAGTGAAGATTTGCATTTAATTAAAAATAAACGAGTAGGAATTATTGATGATGTTATTTCAACCGGTGAATCATTAAAATCCTTAAGTGAGCTCATAAAACAAGCTGGTGGAAAAATTGTTTGTCAGGCGGCTATTTTAGCTGAAGGTGAAGCTTCTGAGCGTGATGATATTATCTTTTTAGAAAAATTGCCTTTGTTCCCAATTGAAAAGAAATAATAAAAGATCATAATTTATATAATAAATAGAAAGCAATTTAAAAGACCTACTAGAGTTTTCCAGTAGGCCTTTTTATTTTAATTATTTTCAAGAAAAATTATTGTTGAAAGCGGAAAGCTTTTTTACCAGCATATTTAGCTGCTTCGCCTAATTCTTCTTCGATACGCAACAATTGATTGTATTTAGCAACACGATCTGAACGAGAAGGAGCACCAGTTTTGATTTGCCCACAATTTGTTGCAACTGCAATGTCAGCTATTGCAACGTCTTCTGTTTCGCCAGAACGATGTGATGTAACAGATGTCATACCGGCATCAGCTGCCATTTTGATTGCATCTAATGTTTCGGTCAATGTACCAATTTGGTTAACTTTGATTAAGATGGAATTAGAAGCGCCAAGTTCAATACCTTTAGCCAAACGTTCGGTATTTGTAACAAATAAATCGTCACCAACTAATTGTACTTTATCGCCTAAACGCTCAGTTAAGATTTGCCAACCTTCCCAATCATCTTCCGCAAGACCATCTTCGATAGAGATAATAGGATACTTATCGCACATTTCTTCCCAGAAGTCTACCATTTCTTCGCGTGTTTTGAATTCACCAGATTTCCAGAATAGGTAACCATCTTTACCAACCGCTTTTGCTTCTTCATAAAGTTCAGTTGCAGCTGGATCTAAAGCGATAAAGAAATCTTCGCCAGGTTTGTAACCAGCTTCTTCGACAGCTTTTACTAAATATTCTAAAGGTTGCTCATCGTTTTCAAGATTTGGAGCAAAACCACCTTCGTCACCAACAGCCGTTGAATAACCATCTTTTTGTAAAAGATCTTTTAACGCGTGGAAAACTTCGGTTGTCCAGCGAATAGCTTCTTTAAAGGAAGGAGCACCAACTGGCATAATCATAAACTCTTGTAGGTTTATACTATTGTCAGCATGTTGGCCACCGTTAATTACATTAGACATAGGTACTGGTAAAGTATTGCCATAAATACCACCGATATATGCATATAGACCTAGACCAAGACTATCAGCAGCAGCTTGAGCAACAGCTAATGAAACGGCTAGCATAGCATTTGCACCTAATTTGCCTTTATTATCTGTGCCATCTAATTCTAGCATCATATTGTCAATCTCAGCTTGCTCATAAACGTTCATGCCAACAATATGGTCTGCAATTGTTTCATTTACATTGTCAACAGCCTTTTGTACACCTTTACCACCATAGCGTTCGTCACCGTCACGTAATTCGACAGCTTCGTGTGCGCCAGTAGATGCACCTGAAGGAACAGCAGCTCTACCAAAAGAGCCATCTTCTGTAATTACTTCTGCTTCTAATGTTGGATTACCACGAGAATCTATGATCTCACGTGCAAAGATGTCAACAATTAAATTTTCTTGAATCATGTAAAACCTCCTAGGATTTTTTTTAGTATTTAATATCTCTTATATTAATCTAATACAATGTTGATTATACACAAAAAGACTTAATAAATTAAGTCTTAATCTCGTAAATAAAATTGCTTATTATTTAATTCTAGAACTGTAACAAAAGTTCGATTTTGTTTGTAGAAGAAGTTTAGTCTTTTAATTCATGTATAATGTATTTATTATTAATTGAGATAAGGTTGTTCTTAATTTCATATAAGAAGAATGTAAATATACATTGATGTAATTATATTTTTGGAGAAAAGACTATGCGTAAATTTGATTATCTTGTGATTGGTGCAGGAGCTGCGAATATTGTAACGGACGCAGCAATTGATTCAGGCAAAACAGTTGCTATTATTGAAAAAGACAGGTTTGGAGGAACTTGTTTAAACAGAGGTTGTATTCCAACCAAATCATTAATTACTCCGCTTGATTATAAGCAAGATTTTGAACGTCTAAAATCTTTAGGTTTAGTTGAGGGCGAATTTAAGATAAATTATGACAAACTTAAGGAGCGTACCTTAAATCATTCACAAAAACATAGTCAATTAGTTTTAGATGAATATCAAAATGAAGAAAATGTCACTGTTTTCCAGGGCGAAGCATTTTTTACAGGTGAAAAAACCCTCCAAGTTCGTTTAAATGATGGTACCTTATCTGAAGAACTTACAGCCGAAAATATAGTTATAGCTAATGGTGCTAAAACTAGAGTCCCAGACGATATTCAAGGAATCCAAGACATAGATTATTTGACTTCAGAAAAGTTTTTCGGTGATAGCTTTCCAGACAAACCGTTCAAAAGCCTAACTATTTTAGGTGGGGGAGTCATTGCAGCCGAATTTGCCCATTTTTTCTCTAG
>JGI24707J26582_10001421_pt1 | contig 18784 bp, 19 predicted proteins | sample BioPla1DNA1_FD_26582 | JGI IMG/M metagenome (IMG submission 26582)
TGGCTTTAGCCCCTTTTTTATCATTTCTTGGGGTAAAGATTTTTTGCGCCACTCATAGACGCGCTATTGATCAGCTCTTGGCGACATCGCAATTAGCTNTTCACAAACTCATCGTGGCGGTAAATTAAAAACTTTTCCCGCCAATCGATGGTCCTAGGAACCTTTACTTTATTAATTAAACGGAAAGAATGGCTTTCTAATATCTCCTTAAATCCGGGCAAAGGATAGTATAAAATTAGATCAATTACCCTAGGATGCTTTTTCAATGACTTCATGATATTATTTACTACTTTAGCAAAGATCTCTTCTGAAAACGGATTAAAAAAATAAAAGTAGGTATCATGTGGCTTCACAACATATTCTTCGGCCAAGCCGTACTTAAACTTAATAGGTGCTTCAATATGGACTGCCTTCGTGCGATAACTTGATTTATTCTCCAAGGCCTCGGCGTATGTCCTATCGTGTGCCTCGATACCCACAACCGGTATTCCGAAATTCTTATGAAGATAAAAAGAAACTCTACCCCTACCACATCCGAAGTCAACTACGCGACCCCCGTTTTTAAATTTATAAGATTCACTAAATCTATCTAAAGCATGATAAGGAGTAGCCTCATAACGATTATATTGAGGTTTTTGACGCCACTCCCTTAGACCCTCAGTTTTTATTCCAAGTTCTCGATCATATTGCCTTTCGGTCATAACCCCTTCCCCTTTCGATCATTTGCGGGCAAACTTAGTTCGGGCTAAATAGTCCCCCACAGTGGGGAATAAATCATATAGCCTTGCCCCTACTTCCATCATTATCGGTAAGTTTATTTCCCGTTTAGTGGTCAACATATACCTCACCACTCGTTTAGCCACCTGTTTGGGTTCGAGAACCCAACGACCTAACGAATTTAAGTATTCTCCTGTTTCGTCAGCGACTAGAGAAAAATCGGTTCGCATAGGACCGGTGTTTACTGTCAAAACATTTATTCCAAAAGGATGTAACTCCAAACGTAAGGCATTGGAATAACCCCTTACCGCAAATTTAGTGGCGGCATAAACAGATGATTTACTAGTCGCCATTTTAGATGCTTGGGAAGCAATGTTAATTATTTGCCCGCCCCTTTGGTTTTTCATCCTTTTTGCTACAATTTTTGTAATCTCCATTAAACCGAGAACGTTCACTTTGAACATATCTTTTGTTAATTCCATTGGCATGTCTAAGGCTTCGCGAAACAAACCAAACCCTGCACTATTTACTAGGATATCAATATTACCTACCTCTTGGCAAATTTGAGGCAGAATTGTTGCTATTTGCTCTCCACTTCCAATGTCTAGGTGATAGATGAAAACGGGCTCCCCAGACAATTCTTCGCAATCGATTTTAATTTGCTGAAGCCTTTGTATCCGGCGTGCCAGAAGGACTAAAGTTGCACCTTGTTCGGCGGCAGCATAAGCTACTTGTTCGCCTAAACCACTAGATGCCCCGGTAATCATTACTACCTTATTCTGTAGTTTCATATCAACTTCACCACATTTCTTTACAAGCTAAAAAAACACCAAAAGCACAATCGTTACAAAGTTGGCTGCTAAGTGGGAAAGCGAACTCAATACCGCATTTTTCGTTTTATAATAAACAACCCCATAAATCACGCTGTTAATAAATACTAATAGAAGATCTAAGGAAACCAAACCTAGGTTAGCACTTGGTGTAAAGTGAGCTAATGCAAATGCTAAAGAAGTGATAATGATTCCCCATGGAGCATCCAAGAGTTTAGTTGTTTTTTGTTGAAAGAACCCTCTCCATGCCAGCTCTTCGCCTAGAGCGGCAATGGGTAACTGAATAATTGCCAAAAAGACCCCACCTGAAACCGCGGAGAATGTCCTGTCTGCCACATGGGCAAGAAAGTCCGGGACAAAGGTGCTAACAAGTAAGAATACAAGAATATTTATTGTGGCAGGTAAAAAGATCCAGCCCCTTATTGATTTATTTGTTAAGTGACCATAACCTGCACGGGGGTCAAAATCCCTAAAACCATCTTTTTTATCTTTCATATTGACTACGATATAAAAAATAATCCCTAAGAAAACCGTCAGACCGCTGACGGGTAACCCTACCACCGGTAACATAGCTAAGATAAACATAATTATTATTGCGATTTTCTGCACGAGATTTACCTCTCCCATTTCATCCACTCCCAGATTCAAACTATGATCCATTTACATTTCTTCTAGTTGATCTTCAAATTCCCTTTGTTATACCCTGTTTGTTGTCGCATAAAAAAAGCCGTTATGCTACGTAATCCCGCATAACGGCGTATATTTCAAGATTTGATTTTATCTAATCTATTATCTTAGTTCATTAATGGATCTGAACCTCCGGGATTTTTTCACTTTATCTAAATCTTCCGGTATAACGAAAAAGTGGACAAACCCGCATTTTTCACAGACGACAATCCTAAATCTCGCGGGCTTAAATGCACCTGTTCCGGGTAACAACTCCGGGCCATATCCACCGTTAGCCCCGGTATCTGCAAAAATTAAGTTTTCACTGTCACAAACCTGACAGTTAGAAATCATAAGATCACCCCTTTTAGATATAATATAATTATTATCAAAGAAAATGTTAAAATAAATCAGGCAATTGCAAAGCGAAATCTAATAAATTCTCACGATTTCCCTGAGTAAAAGTGGTTATATCATCACCATTTGCATTAATTAAGTCATCGGTTACTAGGTAAACTCTTAAACCCAACTCAGCTGCAACAAGATCCTCTTGCACATCGTTACCGATCATGAGGCAATTGTCGGGCTCAGCCCCGATAGTGGTAAGAATTTCGCGATAATAACCAAGATTAGGTTTTGCATAGCTAGAATTTTCGTATGTTGTAATTAAGGAAAAATCATCTGTGCTTATTCCCGCCCAGCGCATTCTTTCGTATGTGGCCACTTTGGGAAAAATAGGATTTGTGGCTAACACTAATTCGTACCCCTTGTTTTTCAAAGACTGAATGATTTCGTATGCTAAAGGCGTGGGTTGAACAGCTGCCTTAACCTTACTAAATTCATTGCGATAAAATTCTTCAAACCAGGCAATGTGTTCTTGCACATCGCCACCGAAGATACCTAAGAACATTTCCCAGAACCTATTTTCGTTAGTCATGGTGCCATCATTGCCAATCATTAGCCCCGCACCCTGCATCACAACCTTTACAAGCTTTTGCGAATCATAGCCCATAGCTGTACCCTTCAGACCTAGTTCCTTCAAATAAGCCCCGATGAAAGCCTCTTGATCCATTGGTAACAAAGTGCCATCGAGATCAAATAAGATAGTCTTTATGTACTTCATGTTTTTCCTCCTTGGTCGAAAAAATTCACATAATCCTTAAAACACTATTTGGTTCGGGAAAAGATTTCGCGGTGCAGCCCATATAAGCGTTTTAACTCAGTAATTGGCTGAGCATGATCATCAACACGTAAATCAACCTTGCGATCATTAAAGCCGCCATATCCACCTTCGTCTTGCACAATAAGTAAGGCGGCAGATTGCTGTCCTCTTGAATCTCCACCTACCCGCTGCCCCGCATCTAAAGATTCTAAAAGTCTTTCTGCTAGGCATCCTTCCATATCTAAAAAAACTTCAGCCATGGCCTCTACGGTCTTATCACTAACTAGAATATTTCCTTGCGCAGCAAAATTACTTCCCGTTATACCGCCGGCCCAATCGTGGCATTCATCACCGGTAAACGTCGCTGCATTACCTTGGCTATCAACGATACCCAGCTGTCTTTTGGAGCGCCTCGGATCAGAATTAACTAAAATATCAACCACTTCTTGCGCGGACTTACCTTCCGATAAAAGTTTGAGACCTCGCGGGCCGAAGGAAGTATTAGCATATGATTGAGTGGCAATAGCCCCAACACCTGCCTGTGCGTAAGGGCAAATTGCACCGACAGCAAGAAATTTAGATTGCACAGCTATACCCCATTCCTTAGTTAGTGGATCATATCCCACGATGGAAAAGGTGGCAACAATGGGCTCATTCATCGTTCTATTCTCCTTCTCTAAGCATTAATAGACGTGTCTGCCACGACATAACGATTTTCGATAGTTAACCAAGTTGCAAGGATGGAATTTAAAATGATCATTACCAAAGCTAAAATAAATACTCGATCAGTCGCAATACTGTGACCCATAAAAAGCATAACCAACGGTATTATAATGGACATAATGAAATAGGCTCTAGACTTATATAGCCAAGAAAAGGGCAAAAGATGCGCACCATAAACCATTGCCAGAATCATAACCATATTACTTGGGGCCGAAGCATACGCCCACATGGCAATTAAAACTTATAAGATTTGATTTAAAGAAAACAAGATTCCTAGATTACTTAAAGGATTATCCTTGACGGAAAATTCGGCTTTAAGTATTTTGGAAAACAACAGCGCTAGAGGCATCAAGGGAGCCGTACAAAAAAAGGTAAATAAATTCCTAGTTAAAATGTTCTCATTCGGTAAGAACCAAACGAAGAAAATGCCCGTCCAAAGCAGTATTGAAGACAGAATAAAAGATAAACCCCTTTGATTTCGCCTAGCTAAATCGCTTCGATAGCCATCAATTGTCATGGCATAACCCCCTAGCATTTATTTTTATTATACACTATTATTTATGGCGAAACGGATTTTGCTACAACAAATATTAAAAAGGGCACTACCTTCGCGCCAAACGATCAGACAATGCCCTAAAAGTTATTTTATAGCTCTGAAACCTATATCATTACGGTGGAAAAGACCCGGTAATTTTAAGGTATTTAGACAATCATAAACTTTATTTTGTGCTTCTTCTAGGTCATCCCCTAAGGCGGCCAGGAGAAAAATTCGCCCACCTGAACTTGTGAAGTTTCCTTCTGCATCTGAGATTACACCTGAGTAATATAGATGGAGATCACCAAGATCATTGGGAAGATCTAACTGCACGCCCTCTCTGCTCTCCTCCGGATAGCCCTCCCTCGCCACCACAACGCCGAGCATGGCTTGATTACTCCAACTGAGCTCAACCGGCCCGCCTTGCATCAAGCGCACAACAACGTCAACGAGATCCGATTTTAATCGGGGTAAAAGCACTTGTGTTTCCGGATCGCCGAACCGTGCATTGAACTCTATCACTTTAGGGCCACCGGATGTTAGAATCAGTCCGGCGTAGAGAATACCTGTGAAGGATCTACCCTCCTTAAGCAAAGCTTCGGCCGTTGGTCTTAAGATTGTCTCAATGGCCGTATCTAGAACATCTTTTGAGATTTGCGGCACAGGAGAATAAGATCCCATCCCACCTGTGTTAGGTCCGGCATCACCATCAAATGCTCGCTTGTGATCTTGGGCCACATCTAAAGGAATTACCAAATCTCCATGGACGAGAGCCATAAACGAAAACTCTTCGCCATCGAGAAACTCTTCAATAATTACTTTCGAAGAAGCAGAGCCGAATTTTTCATCTAAGAGCATCTCGCGCAGTGCTTCTTCTGCTTCGGCTCTGGTTTCAGCAACAACAACGCCTTTACCTGCGGCTAAGCCATCGGCTTTGATCACTATGGGGATTTGACATTGATCTAAATATGCCTTTGCCTCGGCAAACTCACGGAAAACTTTGTAGTCTGCCGTGGGGATGCCATATTTTATCATTAACTCTTTAGCATAAGTCTTACTACCTTCTATCTCTGCAGCCTTTTGGCTGGGCGCGAAAACCTTGATACCTGCTTCCGAAAAACGATCCGTCAAACCCTCGACTAAGGGCTGTTCAGGACCGATAAAAACAAGCGATATTTTCTGACCGTGGGCAAAACTCACTAATTGCTCGTGATCACCTTCGTTAATAGCGACTTGTTCTGCCACATTTGCCATACCCGGATTCCCGGGGGCAACAAAAACCTTACTTACCAAGTGACTTGATTTGATTTTCTCACAAAGGCTATGCTCACGACCGCCACGCCCGATCACCAAAACTTTCATGCGAAAACTCTCCTTTATCTAGTGTTTAAAGTGGCGAACGCCTGTGAAGACCATGGCGATACCATGTTCATTACATTTATCAATGGAATCTTTGTCTCGAATGGAACCACCGGGTTGGATAATTGCGGTGACCCCGGATTTTGCTGCTAATTCCACAGTATCATTCATGGGAAAAAAGGCATCGGAAGCCAATACGGCTCCTTTAGCTCTTTCTCCTGCTTGACGCAGGGCGATTTCCGCGGCACCAACGCGATTCATTTGTCCGGCGCCAACCCCCAAAGTCATCTCCGCATCATTAACAACTATGGCGTTGGACTTCACATGTTTCACAACTTTCCAGCCAAATTTCAAGGCTTCCCACTCCTCTGGGGTCGGCTCTCGCTCAGTGGCAACCTCAAGTTTAGACTCATCTAAATAAACATTATCTTCTGTTTGAGTTAAAAGACCACCGGCAAGGGAAACATATTGGTCGCCGCGGGATTCTTTTTCGCTCATATCTAATGTTAATAGACGCAAATTTTTCTTAGCAGTGAGAATTTCTAAAGCGTCCTTGGAAAATGAAGGCGCAATAATTATCTCCAAGAAAATCTCATGTAGCTTTTCTGCCGTTGCCTTATCAACTTCACGATTAAGTGCAACTATTCCACCGAAGATGGAAACAGGATCACCGGCGAAAGCCTTTGCAAAAGCATCTTCTATAGTTTTGCCCACACCAATACCGCAAGGGTTTGAGTGTTTAACTGCTACCGCCGCGGGCTCGCTAAATTCTGCCACCGCGCCAAGGGCTGCTTCGGTATCATTAATATTGTTATAAGAAAGCTCTTTACCATGGAGCTGCTTAGCTGCGATTAAAGAGTTTTTCTTTAATAAAGGTTTTCTATAAAAGGCTGCTTGTTGCTGCGGGTTTTCACCATAACGCAAGTTTTGCTGTAACTCATATGTTAAAGTAAGCTTTTCGGGGAACTTTTCTCCGGTGAGGTTTGTAAGGTACTGAGAGATTAGTGCATCATAAGAGGCTGTGTGCCTAAAAACCTTTGCTGCGAGCTTTCGGCGGGTATTGGCATCAACTGCTCCTCCGTTTTGTAGCATCTTACCGATCTTATCATAGTCTTGAGGGTCCACCACCACAGTAACGTGTGCGTGATTTTTTGCCGCGGCCCTAAGCATTGTAGGCCCACCTATATCTATATTTTCGATGGCATCTTCAACGCTTACATCATCTTTACTTATGGTCTCTTGAAATGGATAAAGGTTTACGCACACCAGCTCGATTGGGGTAATATTATGTTCTTTTAAAACTTTAACGTGCTCATCTAAGTCTAAATTGGCTAAAAGACCACCGTGTACCATGGGATGCAAAGTTTTTACCCTACCTCCTAAAATCTCAGGAAAACCGGTCACAGAATCTATATCAATAACGGAAAAACCTGCTTCTTTTAGGACCTTTGATGTGCCCCCGGTGGAAACTAGCTCAAAGCCTGCATTTGATAATTGCCTAGCAAACTCAACTACACCCTCTTTGTTAGAAACACTAACTAATGCTCTTCTTACCACGTTATTTCTCCTCACTTTCAAAAATATGTCGCAAAACTTTTGGATACAGACGATGTTCCACGGCGTGGACCTTTTCTTCCAAACTCGATCTTGTTTCGTTTTCATCGAGAGCTATGATTTCTTGAGCAATTATGGGGCCCGTATCCATACCTTCATCAACATAATGAATAGTAACGCCCGTTTCCGTAACACCGGCTTCCAGGGCTTGTCCAATTCCATCTTTACCTGGAAAGAGAGGTAATAAGGATGGGTGAATATTGATTATCTTTTCTGGGTAACTTTCCAAAAGAACCGTGCCGATTAAGCGCATATATCCCGCTAGTATCAAGTATTGCACTCCTAGAGCTTCTAAGTTGTTTTTTATAACAGATTCATAATGTTCCTTATTCTCGTAATCCTTTGCTCTAAAAGCAAAGGTGGGAATTCCAGCCTCAGATGCCCTCGTCAAGCAATATGCATTTGGTCGATCTGAGACAACAAGCACTATTTCCGCTTGTAAAGCCCCCAATTTAATGGCATCAATTAATGCCTGTAGATTTGATCCGTTACCGGAGGCAAAAACCGCGATCTTTTTCATACTAACTTAATCCCTTCTCCCGCATGTACATGACCTAATTGGATCACATCTTCATCAATTGCGGCAAAGTGATCTAGAACCGAACTTAGATTGTTAGGATCCACAGCTAATACCATACCGATCCCCATATTAAAGACATTAAACATCTCTTCGTGGGGAATCTTGCCCCAATTTTCAAGTAAGGAGAATATGGGCTGAGGTTGCCAAGCATATAATTTTACCGTCGCACCTAGACCAGCCGGAAGAATTCGGGGAATATTTTCGATGAATCCTCCACCGGTAATATGTGCCATACCTTTAACCAGCTTTTTTTGTACCAAAGGTAGCAAAGGTTTCACGTATATTCTCGTTGGTTTAAGTAATTCTTCTGCCCAAGTACAACCTAATTCATCGACGTATTCGTCTAGGACAATCTGGTGATAATCGAGTAAGATCTTTCTCACTAATGAATAACCATTACTGTGTAAGCCACTGGAAGACATTCCAATTAAAATATCACCTTCGGTTATTTCGGAGCCATTAATTAACTGTTCTTTTTCACAAGCACCCACAGCAAAACCTGCAATATCATACTCATCCTGATCGTAAAGACCCGGCATCTCAGCGGTCTCTCCACCGATTAATGCACAACCCGCTTGTACACATCCCTCGGCAACACCGGAAACGATATCTTCAATTCGATCGGGAATCGTACGACCGCAAGCCAAATAATCGAGGAAAAACAAGGGCTCGGCGCCCTGTACCACAACGTCATTAACGCACATGGCAACTGCATCAATTCCGATGGTATCATGTTTGTCTGCTAGAAAAGCGATCATTAGTTTAGTTCCGACACCATCCGTACCTGAAACCAAAACAGGGTTTTTGTAGCCCAAGCTACCCAGATCAAAAAGCCCACCAAAACCACCTAAATCTCCGGAAACACCTTTTCGTTCCGTTCTTTTAACATGCCTTCTTAAGCGAGCAACAGTTTCATAACCGGCCTGTAAATTAACCCCGGCTTGTTTATAAGCTTTAGACAAAGTTCTCCTCCTCTGCGGGATAGTTACCGGTAAAGCAAGCCAAACAAAGACCACTTTTGCATTCCGGTCCTGAAGTACCCAATACTTCTTGTAAACCTTCAACACTTAGAAAACCTAACGAATCAGCCTCAATCATCTTGCGCATTTCTTCAACTTCTAAGTTTGCTGCCACTAAATCTTCCGTACTTAAGGTATCCATCCCATAAAGACAAGGGTACTTAATGGGAGGAGAAGAAATCAACACGTGCACTTCCGTGGCACCGGCATCCCTAAGCAATGTTGTAATTCTACGGCTGGTTGTACCGCGAACAAAAGAATCATCGATCATTACAACACGTTTTCCTTCCACGACGCCTCGCACCGCTGAAAGTTTTAGCTTAACACCTTGTTCCCGTAACGACTGAGATGGCTCGATAAATGTTCTACCCACATAACGGCTTTTGATTAAGCCCAACTCATAGGGAAGACCCGCCCCTTCTGCGTATCCGATAGCCGCAGACAAACTAGAATCAGGTACTCCCGTAACCACATCTGCTTCAATCTTGTATTCCTTTGCCAATGCTTTACCCGTTTTTTTACGAGCTGTATGCACGTTTTTACCCCACAGATTACTATCAGGTCGGCAAAAATACACATATTCCATGGCGCATAGAGCCCTATTGGTCTCTATGGCAAACCTCATGCTGCGTAAACCATTATCGTCTATCATTAGAAATTCACCGGGATTTACTTCTCTGACGAATTCTGCCCCAATTAAATCGAAGGCACAGGTTTCTGATGATACTACATATGAGTCACCGAGCTTACCTAAGGACAGAGGTCGTAGACCATAGGGATCTAAAGCCACATACAAGGCAGTTTCCGTTAAAACCACAAATGCATAAGCCCCTTTTAAAGAAGTGAGAGCACTCATTATGCGATCCCTTAGTAAATTCGCATTACCCCTTTTGATTAAATGCGCTAAGATCTCCGCATCTGACTCCGTCTGGAAAATACTGCCCTTTTCTTCGAGGTTTGCCCGTAGTTCATTAGCATTGGTTAAATTACCGTTGTGCGCTATGGCCAAACCATCCTTCAAGGAACGAAACAGTAATGGTTGCACGTTTTCATAACCGTTTACGCCGCCAATTGAATAGCGAACATGTCCGATGCCACCGGTTCCCTCTAGTTTCTCCATACAGTTAGCCGTAAAAACTTCAGTCACAAGACCATTGTCCTTTCGTAATTTCAGTCTTTCTCCGTCTGTGACTACTATTCCAGCCCCTTCCTGCCCGCGATGCTGTAGACTGTGAAGAGCGTAATAAGTGATTTGAGCGGCATTTGGATGATTCCATACACCGAATACACCACACTCTTCATTGAGACCTTTTATTTCAGCAAGCATGGGATGGCTCCTTTCCAAGCTTTAATCAGTGATTCTACCTCTAGATCAATACCTTCCCCTTGATTGTTCGACAGCTTTAATCTAGGCTCAGAGGTAACCTGGCCTAATAAGGTTGCGTTCACTAAATCTTCGAATTCATCCCGTTTATCTTCGGGAACAGAAACTAAAAAGCGAGATTGCGATTCGCTAAAAAGGGCAGTAACTAAGCTATCTTGTACTTTAAGTTCTNCCCCATATTGACCATTGGCTAGACTTTCTACTAAAGCAACGGCTAGTCCACCTTCTGATAAGTCATGTGCCGAGCTAACAACCCCGGCGCGGATAGCGGTACTTATCTGATTTTGTGCTTTTGCTTCCGTCTCTAGGTCGATTTGCGGGGGACGCCCGGATATTTCACCCTTAATAAGCTTTTGCAATTCGCTTCCACCAAATTCTGCCTTGGTTTCGCCGACCAAGTACACCAAATCTCCGGCTTGTTTAAAATCTTTAGTAGTTACTAAGATCCTATCTTCAACTAAACCCACCATTCCAATAATGGGTGTGGGGTAAATACCCTTGCCATTAGTTTCATTAGATAAAGAAACGTTGCCACCAATAACTGGTGTTTCCAAAGCATTGCAAGCATCGGCAATACCGTCAATGGATCTTTCAATTTGCCAAAAAATATCAGGCTTATATGGGTTACCGTAGTTTAAACCATCTGTTAAAGCTAAGGGTTTTCCACCGGAACAAACAATATTACGGGCAGCTTCCGCAACTGCAATCGCTCCCCCAACGTAAGGATCCAAATAAACATAGCGGGAATTACCGTCAGTTGTGATCGCCAAGCCTTTATTACTGTCAGGAACAGGAATAACCGCTGCATTAGAACCCGGTCCTAAAACTGTATCTTCTTTAGCATCAACGAACTGTTCATAAACCCAGGCTTTGCTTGCCACAGTTGGTTGTTTGAGTAAATTTAGATAAGTCTTAGACACGTCATCAACATCAATCGTAATCTCGGACATTGCCTGAAACTCTCTATAATAGACCGGCTCTTCCGACTCGCGATTGTAAACAGGTGCATCATCAACCAATGCAGCTACAGAAACATCAGCTCGCACAACACCATTATGGATCAGTCTCAAGTTTTTCTCTTCGATTACTCTACCAATTACTGCTGCTTCTAAATCGTATTTTTTAAATAGGTCAAGGAATTTTTCTTCCTTACCTTTTTCCACTACTAAAAGCATACGTTCTTGCGACTCAGAAAGCATCATTTCATATGCATTCATATTTTCTTCACTCTGAGGCACATTATCTAGATTAAGCTCAATGCCCGTTCCGGCCTTGCTTGCCATTTCCGCGGAAGAACTGGTTAAGCCTGCTGCTCCCATATCTTGTATCCCAACAAGACCCGGGTAATTTACCACTTCTAAACAGGCATTCATTAGGCGTTTTCCTATTTCGGGATAACCAACTTGCATGGCAATGGGTTCTTCGTCGTCTTCAACTAATTCAACAGATGAAAAAGTTGCTCCGTGAATACCATCGCGACCAGTCGGTGCCCCGGCATAAATCACTGAATTACCTACACCTTTAGCTAGGCCTTTTTGCATTTTTTTATGATCAATCAAGCCCACAGCCATGGCGTTTACTAAAGGATTAGGACCATATACGGAATCAAATTGAACTTCTCCACCAACGGTTGGTACTTCGATGGTATTTCCATAACCCGCTATTCCCGCAACGATTTCTTTGAATAAAAATTTGTTTCGCTCGTTATCTAGCTCACCTAAGCGCAGGGAATTTAAAATAGCTACCGGCGTTGCCCCCATGGAGAAAACATCGCGCAAGATACCGCCAACCCCGGTAGCGGCACCCTGATATGGCTCAACTGCGGAAGGACTGTTATGGCTTTCAATTTTAAATACTACTGCCTGATCTTCTCCGATATCCACAACACCAGCACCCTCCCCGGGGCCTTGTAATACCTGAGGACCTTCCGTGGGCAAGCGCTTCAGTACCGGAGTTGAGTTTTTATAACTGCAGTGTTCAGACCATAATACTGCGAAAATCCCCGTTTCGGTATAATTGGGTAGCCGGCCTATGTACTTTTGGACCAGCTCATACTCACTTTCTGAAAGCCCCATTTCTAAATAAAGTTTCTCTTCCTTCACTTGTTCGGCACTTGGTTCGTGTTGATAACACATTTGAATTCCCCCATTTTTGTTTTTACAATACTATATGTTCAAAAATAACATCCACATATTTCAGATGGTGATTATAGTCAAAACAAGAACGAATGCGCTCAGAAGTGAATTTGTTTCCTATTGCCGAGTCCTTTAAAACAAGATCCATAAATGTAGACTGAGTGCTCCAAGCTTCCTTGGTTTTAGGTTGGACTAATCCATAGGCCTCTTCCCGGGTCAAGCCCACCTCAACGAGGGCCAACATAACTTGCTGAGAATAAATCAAACCTAGTGACGATCCATATTGCTTTTCATCATTTCCGGGAAAACAGTTAGGTTTTCCATAAGTCTGCCAAAGTGATTCAAAATGTAATTTAATAACGTGGTTGCATCTGGAATAATGATTATTTCTGCAAATGAATGAGGAATATCCCGTTCATGTTAGAGGGCAACATTTTCATATGCAGTTTGCATGTAGCCCCTCATCACGCGGGATAAACCNGTCATATTTTCAGAAGCAATGGAATTTCGTTTATGTGGCATGGCAGAAGAACCGATTTGACCGGGTGAAAATATTCTTCGACCTCGCGTGTTCCACTTTTTGTAAGCCGCTAATTTCTGTGGCGAATTTCTCGATTGATGTTGCTATTAAAGCAAGGCTGGCAGTATATTCTGCATGCCTGTCCCCTTGAAATTTTGAGTGGAGATTGGTGATGCAGCTAAACCTAAATGCTTACAAACAGAGTTTTCTATAAAAGGATCTATGTTCGCGTAAGTGCCAACGGCATCAGAGATTTTACCCACTTACATTCTTCCCCAAGGGATTCGGAAACGGACCTGGTAAAAGCGTCCACATCGTGACGTGTCTCCCGTTCTATCTCACGAATGCGCTCGACGTTAAAGGTTGCGTTAGACCTTGTCTTACCAACATCTTCTTGAAGAATAACCCCTAACTCTGACCAAGCCTCGCGCGTTAATATTTCCACCTCTAACCATGCTTGATAGCGATTTTGTTCGCTCCATATTTCTTTCATCTCAGAGCGAGTATATCGATCAATCATCTAGTTCTCTACCTAAACCAGATTTGCATTACTTTCGTGTACAGCCCTAGCCATCTCTTCCCTTTTCTCGCCAATACGAACAGCCAAATCGGGGTCATTAAGGCTTAAGATTTGCGCTGCAAACCAGCCTGCATTTGTCGCCCCGGCATTACCAATAGCCATACTGGCCACGGGAATCCCCCCCGGCATTTGCACAATTGATAAAAGGGAATCCATCCCTCCTAAGGCACTGGTTTGAATAGGCACGCCAATTATGGGTAACGTGGTCTTAGAAGCCAATACCCCTCCAAGATGTGCCGCACCACCGGCGCCGGCAATAATCACTTTTATGCCCCGTTGTGCCGCCGTTTTGGCATAATTCAAGGAAGTATCAGGAGTACGATGCGCCGACATAACGTGTTTTTCGTATGAGACAGCAAGTTCATCTAATATTAGACAAGCCCGTTTCATAGTTTCCCAATCAGATGCGCTTCCCATTATTACTCCAACTTGTGGTTGCATATTTAACCTCCTATTTAAACGAAAACTAAATCATCTTCATTTTATCAATTTTGAACTTACTGGTCAACGGAAACACGAATGTTTTACAAGGTTTACAAAATACCTTTCGGGTTTTACCGTAAATACGACATAATTCTAATTTGAATATTTCAATTTTATCACTAAACACCGCCTTTGATCAGAAGGAGTTACCTAGAAAAAGATGAAAGGAATCTTAATTCCGCATGAAAGGTAGATGTCATAATGAAATATAGTAGTAAGGAATTAGTCAGAATTGCTATTTGCTCGGCTTTAACGGGTATTTTGGCCTGGATAAAGGTGCCATTACCATTTACACCTGTCCCCATTAGTGCCCAAACATTTGGAGTAATGATCAGTGGGCTCGTTCTCCCACCCCCATTGGCCGCTTTAAGTCAACTTATTTACATATTACTTGGGCTTTTAGGATTACCTGTATTCTCCGGAGGACAAAGTGGATTAGGCACTTTAGCCGGACCTACCGGGGGCTACATTATAGGTTTTATCCCCGCGGCATTTGTAATTTCATTTCTTATTAAGAAGTATAATCCTAAAACATTTTGGAGCCACAGTCTAATCTTGACCTTAGGCTCCATTGTCATAATTTATTTCACCGGGGTTTTACAATTGATTCTGGTGACCGGAATTTCTCCAATGCAAGCCTTAATTAGCGGCGTTTTTCCGTTTCTAATCGGTGATTTTTTAAAAGTTATTATCGGAGCCCGGCTTGCAAAACGAATTTCCAACTTTAATTAGGGATATAAATCAAGTCCTAGGTTGATTCCCACCCTTAAAGAAGGGCTGAATGCGGTTGACGTCGGAAAGATAGCATCCGCAACCGCTTCGAGGGGGATTGACAATCTATTTCCCAGTCTATGCTGAGTTCCTAGGGTGAAACGAAGCACAAAACCTTTTTGCTGCCCAAAATCATCCATGGGAGAAACATAGCCCACACCGGTACCGATATATCCCGTACTAGAGCGCTGAACACCATTGAACGCCAGCAAAATCTCGCGTGTGGGGTCTAAATCAAAATCAATCGTCATCAAGCCATTAGTCAACATAGAACCAAAATAAGAAGCAATTACTGCCAAGGGATTATTAGGAGTTGCCTCCATGGGAAGTGACGTGGCATTAGAATCCTGCTTTGTAGCTTGTTGAGTACCTTTTTGCCCGCTTTGCTCAATAGTTGGTGTAATTCTTAGCCCTAAACGTCTTGGATAGTAATTACCTTCATTCCGCTTAGTCAGCAAACTCCCAACCCTAATACCAAAAGTTGGCGGTAGAACCAGTACATTCATGGTGGCCGGAGTTCCTGAGCGGGAAGTACGACTTATCGCCCTTATGGTGATAGTGGAAGACCCGGGCTGAATACCTTTAACTATTCCTTGTTCGTCCACCTCCACTTTAGATTCTTCACTGGAGAAGAATAGAAATTCAGGGTTTGTAACCGGTCTACCCAGTGAATCTAGGGCATAAACCTCAAGCTTCTTTGACTGACCTAAATTTAATCTCATTTGGCTGGGAACAGCAAAAACTTGATCGATAGTGCGCTCTATTACTTGCACATCTGAAGGAAACAAAGCAGTCACAAGGCTATCTACNAATGTAGCCGCCTCAGCAATTTTCGGAGTGGTATTCATTGAAGATCCTACCAAAACCATTTGACCATCTCTATTTTGAAAACGTTGTGCGGAGACAGCCACCGTAGTCTGCAACATGGTAATGGTACCCGTGATCACTTGTTCAGCTAAATCATTATCCATAACCATTTTTGCACGTTCCCAAGACGAGGCTTCCGTTGAGATGTTTAACTTAGAGAGATCATCTTTCAACGAAATGCCGTCTTGAATATCAAATTCTCCATGCTGCACTAGCCTAGCTGCAATACCTTGAGTCATGACCCGCGAAAGATTGGTTAAATCCGGGGTTTTCACATGCAAAGTATCTATATAATTTCCCTGCTCGTCGAGGGCTAAAAAATCTAAAACTACAATTCTTTCCGGACCAAAGTTTGCGAAAGCCTGCGAATGACCGCCGATCGTAAAAACCACTAATAATATATAAAGCACTTTTCTCAAATCAAGTAATTTCACTATTTCACTCCTCTATAACTTAAGGTTGTTTATACCTAAATTCAAATTTCCACACCGGCCAACAAGATCCTGTCTGGCCAAGCGGATGTTTTGGAGCAGGATTTTCCAATAATACCGAGAATTGTTAGGAAAAATGGAAATGTTTATTAACTTTAGGAGGGAGCGATATGGGTAAAAACAGACAACTCGATCGTATTGACTTGCGTGCCTACATTATTCCCGTTATTTTAATTCTCTTAGTTTTTGTTACTAGCAGCATTTTCACAGTCAATGGGATACATAAATTTTACTACCGTTTATTAGATGAACAATCAATTCAGTATGCAAAAAACTATGCAAGACGACTTTCCGAAAGTAGTCAAGCNCTTAAAGTTATAAACGAACTTCTTGAAGATAAGCTTGTCACGGCAGGTAACACCCTAACATTATATGAACAAGATATCAACAATGACGTTTTACAAAGATTGTCAGAATCATTCGAAATAAGCGAATTATATTATTATAGCCTTGAGGGAGAGATTCTATATTCTAGTAACGGAAAATACCTTGGTTGGAGCTCTTTTCCCGGTCATCCCGTTCACGAATTTCTCCTCAGCGACCTTGATATTTTAGTCGAAGATATCCGACCCGATTCAGAATCAGGTGAACTTTTCAAGTATAGTTATGTTCGTACACCGCAGGGCTTTTTCCAACTGGGGATTAGTGCTCAAAAGGTTAATATTTTACTGGAGGCTTTTGAGACCCAAGGGTTATTGCAGGAAATTGTAGATACGGCACAAGTTGATTCTGTATGCTTTTTTGACAATGATTATGTTATTCAACAGAGCTCCAATCCAAGCTTAATTGGTGATAAGCTCGAAAACTCCCAAGTTAAAGCTATTTTGCGAAAATATGATACGCATTCACTTCAAACCGAATTCCTGGGAAAAAGTGTTCATCAGGTTTATACACCCATCTATCTTAACGATAGCAGAGTAGGTATTCTCNGGGTAACCCAAAGCCTAAAGGCAACTGAAAGAATCGTATGGCAAACTACAATTATGGGCATTATTGTAGTTGGAATTGTGTGCCTCTCATTAATTTACGTGATTTATACCGCCTATCAACGAAAAAAACAACTCNTCCATATGGCATACCATAACAGTATCACAGGATTACCTAATAGAAGGAATCTCAAAAGTAAAATCGAGCATAATGACGAACCCGACACCGCTCTTTTACTNATCCATATGCAAAATTTTACCGCCATTAACCACTTACACGGCTTTCACTTTGGTGATCACATCTTTAAAACAATAGCAAGATATCTCAATGACGAATATGGACAAACTCATGCCCTCCATCACTTTGCAGGCAACCGATTAGCTTTTTATATCACAGAACCNTTAAATCGAAATCAATTAATCGTCTTGACAGAACAAATACTGGACACCATTAACAAAGTGTTAGGTAAGCTTGGCCTCCAAGGAAGGTTGGAAGCAAAAATAGCAATTGTGGAAATCACGGATCCAAAGTGCGATCCGGAGAAAGTATTTACTGATGCATCTTTAGCTTTNGTGCATCACAAGCCGGAACAGGGAAAGCAATACAGTTTCTTCTCAATTGAAATGGAGAAAATACTCCATCGCGAAAATGCCATTGAACAAGCCCTCAGAGACTTCCTCGAAGAACCGAAACAAGGATTACTTTGGGTGGAATATCAGCCGATCTTGGATCTAAAGACTAATAAAATAGTTTGCTTTGAGGCGTTAACACGTATGCATTCAGCCTCGCTGGGCCCAATTTCTCCCGTGGAGTTTATTTCTATTGCAGAACGTAATCATCTGATTACGCAGTTAGGTACTTGGGTTTTGCGCAACGCATGCAAATTTCTAAACAAACTCTCAGCTAAAGGTTTTGATACTGCCAGTGTTGCCGTGAATATTTCCGGATTAGAACTTCTGCAACCGGACTTTATCGATAGAATTCATAAGATAATTGAAGAATATAAAATCCCACCCTCCAGAATTGAATTCGAGATTACCGAATCCATCATTTTAGAAAACTTTAAAAAAGTTAATGAAATATTGCAGAGTCTAAGGGGAATAGGCATCGTTGTGTCCATTGATGATTTTGGAACGGGGTATTCATCTTTAGCACGTTTGGAGGATTTCAACATTGATAAAATCAAGATTGACAAACTTTTTGTTGATAAAATTTTAAGCAAAGATCAAGACAAAATACTCATTAGAGAAATCATTGCAATGTCCCACAAACTTGACCTTTTAGTGGTGGCAGAAGGGGTGGAAACCGAAGAGCAACGGGCTTATCTTGTGGAACAAAATTGCGATCTTATGCAAGGATTTCTATTTAGCAAATCTTTGCCTCTAGAGCAGGCAATCCAAAAGATACGAAAGCAAAGATAA
>JGI24707J26582_10001423_pt1 | contig 18780 bp, 18 predicted proteins | sample BioPla1DNA1_FD_26582 | JGI IMG/M metagenome (IMG submission 26582)
GAACAAGACGAACAAGACGTCGAAGAGGAATCTGAGGACGTTGCTGTGCCTGAGGTGACAGAGAAAACGGCTGAGGATGCAGAGTCTGAGATTGGAGATTCTGGTCTGGAAGATTAAAGGCTCAGGCGAGTGGTGTTCATCATCACTCGCCTTTTTGACATTTGCGAGGGGGGAACAGGATGGCACTGACATCTAGACCGCGGGGTACCAATGACATTATCCCCGGAGAAATTGAACTATGGCATGAGTTGGAAGAGAAGATTAGGCAAGTCTGCCATGCATACGGATATAAGGAGCTGCGTACGCCCATGTTTGAGCATACCGAGCTCTTTCAGAGAGGGATTGGGGATACCACAGACATTGTGGAGAAGGAAATGTATACTTTTGTAGACCGGGGTAAACGCAGCCTTACTCTCCGGCCGGAAGGAACAGCACCATTAGTGCGGGCTTACATAGAGAACAACCTCGGCAGCGGCGCGCTTCCGATTAAGCTCTTTTATTATGGGCCCATGTTTCGTTATGAACGCCCGCAGGCAGGGCGCTATAGACAGTTCGTGCAGTTTGGCTTTGAAGCCCTCGGATCTTCGGACCCGCTCCTAGATGTGGAGGCTATCGCCTTGCCCTTAGAACTTTATCGATCCTGCGGGCTGAGCGGTTTTGAGGTGGAACTGAACAGCATCGGCTGTGCTGAATGCAGAACTGGCTACCGCAACGCACTGACAGCCTATTTTGAACCTCAGGCTGACAAGCTGTGCGGAAGCTGTCAAGGACGCTTGCACCGCAATCCCCTCCGTTTGCTGGACTGTAAGGTAGAAAGCTGCCAGGCTGTTGCCAAGGATGCACCGCTGATTACCGAGTATCTCTGCTCAGACTGTGCGGATCATTTTTCCCAGGTACAGAAATACCTGGATAAATTGGACATTCGTTATACCCTAAACCCCCGTTTAGTCAGGGGACTGGACTATTACACCCGGACCGTCTTTGAGGTGACCAGCTCAGAACTGGGATCGCAAAACGCCATTGGGGCCGGAGGTCGCTATGACGGCCTTGTGCAGGAGTTGGGAGGCAAAGAAACTCCAGCTGTAGGCTTTGCTGTTGGCGTCGATCGCTTAGTTTTGGCACTAAGGAACCAAGGCAAGCTTCAGCCCAGCATTTCGGGGCCAGCTGTGTACTTAGTGCATTTCGGCGGAGAGACAAAGGAGAAGGCGGCGGAGATTGCCCATGCCTTGCGGGGACGGGGACTCTGGGTCGAACTTGACCNTGGGGATCGCAGCATTAAAGCCCAGATGAAGGCGGCCAACAGGCTGAATAGTCAATATGTACTGGTTATTGGCGAAGAAGAGTTGTCCCAGAACCAGGCTGTTTTGAGGAATATGAGTGACGGACAGGAAGAATCGGTTCCCTTAGATGAATTAGAACCGTTAACCAAGATCGTAGGAGCGTGTGCAAAATGACAGAATGGAAAAGGACACATCATTGTGGCGATGTGAGCAAGGAATATGTAGGCCAAGCTATTATCCTCAACGGCTGGGTGAATCGCAGGCGGGATCTTGGTCAGGTTATTTTCGTGGATCTGCGTGATCGTTCGGGCTTAGTACAGATTGTACTGGATCCTGAAGTACTCGGGCCAGAGCAGTTTGCCCTAGCAGAGCGCCTGCGCAGCGAATATGTTATTTCAGTACAGGGCACCGTGCTGGAACGCCCCGAGGGGCAAGTGAATAAGAAAATTGCCACCGGTGAAGTGGAAGTTCAAGTGTCCAAACTGATCATCTTGTCAGAAGCAAAGACACCTCCTTTCCAAATTCATCAGGCAGCTGATGTAGATGAGGCACTGCGCCTAAAGTATCGTTACCTGCACCTGCGGAGCAAGGAACTGCAGGATACGATTGCCCTGCGCCATCAGACAGTAGATGCTGTGCGGTCGTATTTGAACGGACAGGGCTTTTTGGACATTGAGACACCCCTCCTGATTCGCTCAACTCCAGAGGGGGCTAGAGATTACATTGTTCCCAGCCGTGTTCATCCCGGGGAATTTTATGCCCTGCCCCAGTCGCCTCAGCTGTTCAAGCAATTGCTCATGATTGCAGGCTTTGAGCGTTATTACCAGATCGCACGCTGTTTCCGTGATGAAGATCTGCGGGCCGATCGGCAGCCCGAGTTTACCCAAATTGACGTAGAAATGTCTTTCGTTGATCGTGAAGAGGTTATGAACACGATGGAAGCAATGATTGTGCATGTCTTGTCCGAAGTGAAGGGCGTCAAGGTGGAAACCCCCATACCGCGCCTGTCCTACCAGGAAGCGATGGATCGCTTTGGNTCCGATAAGCCCGATACCCGCTTTGGTATGGAACTTTGNGATGTAACAGCACATCTGGGCGGCAGCGAGTTCCGCGTCTTTGCAGATACCGCAAAAACCGGTGGTGTGGTCAAGGGGCTGAACGTAAGAGGCGGTGCTGACTTTACTCGAAGGCAAATTGACCAATTGAGTGAGCAGGCAGTGTCGATGGGTGCCAAGGGCTTAATGTGGTTTGCCCTGGAAGCAGACAAGGTGCGTTCACCCATTGCCAAGTTCTTAAGCGAAGAAGAGCTCATTGCTATTCAGCGGGAACTCGCAGGTGAAGTAGGTGATCTGCTTCTCTTGATGGCTGGGGAATACGATCTGGTCAGCGAGGTGCTCGGGCGACTCCGACTCCAGCTTGGCAAGGAACTAGGCCTAATCGGTGAAAACCGCTACAATTTGCTGTGGGTAGTTGATTGGCCGCTTTTGGTCTACGATGAGGACAGCGAACGCTTTGTGGCCGCGCATCATCCCTTTACTGCTCCCCTCGATGAAGACATTGATCTCTTGGAAAGTGATCCCGCCAGGGCTAGAGCCAAAGCATATGACTTGGTCCTCAATGGCGTAGAGCTAGGTGGAGGGAGTATTCGAATTANCGATCGCAATCTGCAGGAGCGAATGTTTAGGGCCCTAGGCTTTACTATGGAGGAAGCCCGTGCCCAATTCGGCTATTTCCTGGAAGCTTTTGAGTATGGTACGCCGCCCCATGGCGGAATTGCCTTCGGCTTGGATCGCCTGGTAATGCTTTTGGCCAACAGAAATTCCATTCGCGATGTCATCGCCTTTCCGAAAACAGTGAGCGCTTCGGATCTGATGATCGAAGCGCCAGCACAAGTAAGCCAACAACAGTTAGATGAACTAAAAATCAACTTGCGGCGCTAAGAGTCTTCGCCAGGTCATGGACGATGTTTGCACCCCTGGAGATTACTACGCCTGTTACCAGATAGTCCAGGACTACGTAGCGTACTGTGATTTCCAGGGTGCTAAGCACTCCAATGCCGGTTGCCCATGCGAGTGCGACACCTAAAACACCTGACAGGAAAGGCAAATAGCGGGTATCAAGACTGGGAAGTGCAGTTTTTACGGTATTGGTTAGAACTTCGACTACGAACGCTATCGCCAGCACCTTACCAAGAAGCTGATCCATCCGCAAAACCTCCTTTATTTTAGGTGTATGTACACCCATTTCACAGTAGAACCGGGAAAAATCGGTACAAGGAGGGGACTTGAATCTGCCCGCGGTGTGTGATATCATCTAGTTAGCAATTGATCCCCTGCTGTGCTCGCGATCAATCTGGCCTTGTTATGAGCCAACACCATAACACAGGGAACTTTAACTCGCATTAGCTAGAGCGGGCCCCTTCGAGGGGAGGTTCGAACTAATGCGGTGGGTACCCACCTGCCAACGCAGGTTCATTCGGGTCAGCACTAGCGGTACGGCGGGGGTTTTTTAATCTTTACCCCTTTCGGGGTATTTTTTTTGGAGGATGGCATGGAACATAGATTTTCCCGCACAGAACTGGTTTTAGGAACAAAAAATCTCACTCGCCTCCAAGGTGCGAAAGTGGCGGTAATCGGCGTAGGCGGAGTTGGGGGCTATGCAGTGGAGGCACTGGCCCGATCCGGCATTGGCGCCTTGGTATTGGTGGATCATGACCTGGTCAGCATTACCAACCTTAACCGTCAGATTATTGCTCTGGAGTCTAGCTTAGGCAGACCGAAGGTAGAAGTTATGGCAGAAAGGGTTCTGCAGATCAATCCCGCCTGCAAAATCGACATCCACCAAGTGTATTATGGGCGTGATCTACATAATGAGCTAATTCCCCCTGATGTCGATTATGTGGCCGATGCCATTGACAGCGTAGGCGCTAAAGCGGACTTGATTGAACGTTCCCTCGCTATGCAGACCCAGATAATATCTTCGCTTGGCATGGGGAACAAACTGGATCCTAGCAGGGTTAACATCACAGATATTTCCAAAACCCATACCTGCCCTTTGGCCCGGGCGGTGCGCCTGGCTTTACGAAAACGGGGAATCAGTGAGGGGGTTCCAGTAGTGTTCTCTGACGAGCGCACCGTTGGTGCAAAGCTTGGTTCGGTTCCTGGCAGCACTTCGTTTGTACCGCCGGCTGCTGGTCTTTTGATGGCAAGTTGGATTGTCANGCAGGTTTGTAGGGAGGCATAATATGGACTTGTTTGAGCAAAGCCCTTTACGGCATCAAAACTCACCCTTGGCAGTGCGCATGCGGCCAGAATCCCTCCAGGAATATGTCGGTCAAGAGCATATTCTAGGTGAGGGTAAACTTTTACGCAGAGCGATTGCCGGAGATGTACTCCGCTCGATAATCCTCTATGGGCCGCCGGGGGTGGGCAAGACCACCCTTGGTTATGTAATCTCTAAAAGCACAAGGGCAGTTTTTGTCAACGTCAGTGCCACTACCACTGGTGCAGCGGAATTAAAGANACTGGCTGGNGAAGCCCGGGATCGCAGAGCTTTTCACGGTCAAAGGACTATTCTTTTTGTTGATGAGATTCAACGACTGAACAAGGGTCAGCAGGATGTGCTCTTGCCTGCGGTAGAACAAGGAGATGTGGTCTTAATTGGCGCGACCACGGAAAACCCCTATTTCGAAGTAAATGCCGCCTTGCTTAGCCGCTCTCAGATCTACAAGCTAGAGCCGTTAACAAGCCAAGAGCTGTTGACAGTAGCCAAGAACGCTTTAGAAAGTCCCGGGGGCTTAGGGAATATAAACTGTGCGGTTACGGATGAAGCATTGCAGCACCTCGCACGTATTGCCAACGGTGATGCCCGGGTAATGCTGAATAACTTGGAGTTTGCGGTTATGACTGCCCTGCCAAATGAAGACGGAGTAAGGATGATAGATCTGGCAGTCGCGGAGGAGGCTGCCCAAGCCCAAAGGGTCCGGTATGACAAAAGTGGTGACAACCATTATGATGTGATCTCAGCCTTTATTAAATCGCTAAGGGGGAGCGACCCTGATGCAGCCTTGTATTGGTATGCACGCATGGTTTATGCTGGCGAAGACCCCCGCTTTGTAGTGCGGCGCCTCCTGGTTCATGCCGCGGAAGATGTAGGCATGGCAGATCCTAATGCCCTCCTGATGGCACAGGCAGCAGGGTTTGCCCTGGAGTGGCTAGGCATGCCCGAAGCCCGCATACCTATTGCCCAGGCTATAATTTATATCGCCACTGCTCCCAAGAGTAACTCTGTGATCACAGCTGTTGATGCAGCTTTGGCCACGGTGGAACAGAGGGGAGCAGAGTCCGTGCCGGTTCACTTGCGGGATACTCACTACCCAGGAGCCGCCAAGCTTGGCCACGGCAAAGGGTACAAGTATCCCCATGACTATCCCCACCATTATGTCGCGCAAAACTATCTGCCCGAAAATCTGCAGGATTTTCGAGTCTACTCTCCCTCTACACAAGGACGGGAGAAAGTGATCAAAGAACGCTTGGAATATTTCCGTAAGCGCTGAAGCCAGGTGCTGCTGACCTTCAGCGCTTTTGGCATATCTGCAGATAAACTTAAGGGGTATCCTATGCCCCCCAGTATCCATGCTGCACCTTTTTGAGCTGCAAAGCGTTGACAGTAACGCTTGCAATGTGCTATTATAAGTTCAATTCCTACCTATTTAGTGGGAAATGAGTTGGAGGGAAGTTAATGAGAGTATCCACAAGGGGTGAGTATGGGGTGCGGGCCATGTTTGACCTGGCTCTTAATTTCGGTAAAGGACCAATAGCCCTGAAAACCATTGCGGAACGTCAGATGGTTTCAGAGAGCTACTTAGAGCAGCTAATGGCCGAGTTGAGAAAGGCGGGTTTAGTGCACAGCAAACGGGGAGCCCAGGGAGGCTACGAGCTTGCCGACAGGCCCGTTAATGTCTCAATCGGCGAAATTATCCGGGTTCTAGAAGGGCCAATTACCCCTGTAGACTGCTTGGATACGGATACAGAAAGGGGTCCCTATTGCGGGACACCCGAGCGCTGTGTGTTGCGGAATTTTTGGAGGGAATTGCAGGACAGCATGACACAGGTGCTTGACAATACAACATTAGAAGACTTGAGGCAGGATGCCTACAGACTCGAGGTGGCAGAATAAAGATGAATGAGATTTATATGGATCATGCTGCAACTACTCCAGTAAGGCAGGAAGTTGTGGAGGCAATGTTGCCCTTTTTTGGCAGTGAATATGGCAATCCGTCCAGTGTATACGGGTGGGGCCGCAGGTCCCGGCAAGCTTTGGATCAGGCACGTGATAAGGTAAGTGAACTGATTGGCGCCGAGGCAAGTGAAATCATCTTTACCTCTGGCGGTTCCGAGGGAGCCAATTTGGCCATAAAAGGTGTGGCCTGGGCCTATCAGACTAAGGGTAAACATATTGTCAGCAGTGCCGTAGAGCATCATGCTGTGCTGGATTCTGTGCTATGGCTAAAAAAGCAGGGTTTCGAGGTCACAATCGTACCGGTTGATGAAGAGGGGATGGTAAGTCCCGCTGAGGTAGAGAAGGCCTTGCGTCCAGATACAATTCTAGTATCCATTATGCATGCCAACAATGAAGTGGGAACCATTCAGCCAATTAAGGAAATTGCTGAAGTAGTGAGGGGACACGGTGCTTTCTTCCACACTGATGCGGTGCAGACCGCAGGCGTACTGGATATAAATGTTGCAGAGCTGGGTGTTGATCTCTTGTCCCTTTCAGCACATAAGCTCTACGGCCCTAAGGGTGTCGGAGCTCTCTACGTTCGCAAGGGAGTACGCNTAGACCCATTGATTCATGGAGGGGCGCAGGAAAGACGGCGCCGGGCTGGAACAGAGAATGTGGCGGGCATAGTGGGGCTGGCAAAAGCTCTAGAACTTGCCCATTTGGACAGGGACGAGGAGAATGCACGCCTGGTTAAGCTCAGAGACCGCCTGCTGGAAGGTCTGCAGCAGATTCCCCATACAAAGATTAACGGCAGTTTGGTGCACAGGCTTCCAAACAATGTTAATGTATGTTTTCAATACATTGAAGGTGAGTCCATGCTGCTTAATCTGGATTTGCGCGGCATTGCGGCCTCGAGTGGATCCGCATGCACCTCAGGTTCCCTAGATCCGTCACATGTGCTCTTGGCTATGGGCTTGACCCATGAGATAGCCCATGGTTCGCTGCGCTTGACTCTAGGGCGTGATAACAACGAAGCGGATATAGATTTCGTACTGCAGGAAATCCCGGTCATAGTAGAGCGTTTGCGCGAGATGTCGCCGCTTTATCAAAGATAGGAGGTAACAAAATGTATTCAGATAAAGTAATGGATCATTTTACGAATCCACGCAATGTGGGAGAAATATCAGATGCCAACGGCATCGGCGAAGTGGGCAATGCCCGATGCGGTGATATCATGAAGCTGTGGATCAAGGTTGAAGACGATGTAATCACAGATATCAAGTTCAAGACCTTTGGCTGCGGGGCAGCCATAGCTACTTCCAGCGTGATTACAGAAATGGCTATTGGGAAGACGATAGACGAAGCCGAACAGATCACCAATAAGCAAGTGGCTGAAGAACTGCACGGTCTTCCTTCAGTGAAGATGCATTGTTCTAATCTAGCAGCAGAGGCCTTGGTTGCCGCTATCGAAGATTACCGCAAGAATGTCGCTGCCAACTCTGCCTCCTAAGAAGTTTAGTCACCGGGCTTAATGCTCGGTGATTTTTTTTGCCTAAATTGGAGAAGCTAAAGGCTAGAAAACCAAATGAGGTGATGGAGTTGGCCAGTGGTCGAAACATGATGATCATGGGTTTAGTTGGTATGGCCCTTGGCATTTATATTGGCAATAGCATGAGAACAGGATATGTGTCCAACCAAGTCCGTACCACAGGCAGAACGTTGGCAAGAAAAGCCAAGGATCAGATGGAACAGATGAACAACTGGATGGACTGAGCAAGGTGTCTAAGCGGATCTGGTGGGGATTAATCCTCCTTGGTACTCTCGCATTTCTTTATCGGGTCAGGACTGTACTGACCCCTTTCTTATTTGCTATATTAATTGCCTACATTCTTTATCCCCTGGTAGTGGCTGTGGAAAACAGGGGTGCTTCCAGGATTGTGGCGATCCTTGTTGTCTACGCCATCCTTGCTGTGGTGGCAGGGGTAACTTTTTGGCTGGTCATACCGAGCTTCTTGAGGGACATAGAAGAAATTGCCAGAAAGCTGCCTGAACAGGCATCACAGCTGGAAGATTTGGGTCAGGACGCTGTAGGCTTTTTTAGGAGAATCCAGCTCCCGGCAACAATCCGCGATGGGTTGGCAATCGTTATGGAACGTATTCAGGCAGCAACCGAGTCGTTAGCAGGCAGGTTGCTGCAGATTCTGATGGCTACCTTTACCCACATTATCTCACTCTTGATTTCCCCGATATTCGCCTTTTACATGCTGCGCGACCATAAGGCCATGCGTGAGAACCTCTTGCGGTACATTCCTGCCAAACATAGGGGGGATGCCCTCTTTATCATGCAGGAAATCAACGGGGCCCTCAATGGCTTTCTCCGAGGCCAGCTTTTGGTGTGCTTGTTTGTGGGCCTCTTTATTTACGGAGGGCTTTATCTTCTCGGCATCCCCTACGCTCTCTTCATCGGGTTTATAGCCGGTCTCTTTGACATAATTCCCTACTTCGGCCCTGTATTGGGCTTTCTTCCCGCGGCAGCCCTTGCCCTGGCCGAATCTCCCCTGACTGTATTGTGGGTATTAGCCCTTTTTGTCGCGGCTAATCAAATTGAGAATGCAGTAATTTCGCCCAAGCTGATTGGTGATCGGGTGGGACTGCATCCCCTGATTGTGATCTTTGCTGTATTTGTCGGAGCAGAGCTCATGGGCGTTCTAGGCATGCTCTTAGCGATTCCCGCTGCTTCGATTATCCGGGTTTTGCTTGCCTTTTTTCTATTGCGCCGTCCCCAGGCTGAGTGATGTCAATACCGGTCGCGGCCCCCCTCAAGGTCAGTTGACAAGGAAGTAGCAGTTCGGTAATATTGAGATAATCAGGGAATGCTTGCCTTATGCAGAAATGGGGGGAACCGCACTAGCGGTATATTATGAAAAGTTATACAGTTGATCAGATTCGCACTATGTTTTTGGATTTCTTTCAAACTAAGGATCATCGCATCCTGCCAAGCGCGTCACTGATTCCCCATGGGGATCCCACTTTACTGTTGACGGTGGCCGGGATGGTTCCTTTTAAGCGCCAATTTTTAGGCTTGGAGAAACCGGTTCACCCTAGGATTGCTACTAGCCAAAAATGTATTAGAACAGGCGATATTGATAACGTAGGCAAGACAGATCGCCATGGTACCTTCTTTGAGATGCTTGGCAACTTCTCCTTTGGTGACTACTTCAAGAAAGAAGCAATTGCCTGGAGCTGGGAGTTTGTTGTGGAGCATTTGCAGCTGCCCCCGGATAAACTCTGGGTGTCGATTTATCTCGACGACGACGAAGCCTTTGAGCTCTGGCATAACGATGTAGGAGTGCCTGCAGAGCGCATTGTCCGTTTGGGCAAAGAAGATAATTTTTGGGAGACGGGCTCAGGTCCTTGCGGACCTTGTTCGGAAATTCACATTGATCGCGGTCCAGAATTCGGTTGCGATGACCCAGACTGCAAGCCTGGGTGTGATTGCGATCGCTTTTTTGAGTTCTGGAACCTTGTTTTTATCCAATTTCATCAAGATGGAGACACCTACACTCCCCTAGAGCACAAGAGCATTGATACCGGCATGGGCTTAGAACGCGTGGCAGCTCTTCTACAAGGCAAGACCAGTATCTTTGAAGTTGACAATCTGCGTCCGGTTTTACGCGGGGTAGAAAAGCTTGCAGANGTGGTTTATGGACAAGATCCCCAAACCGACGTGTCATTAAGGGTGATAGCCGATCACATGCGTGCGGTTACCTTCCTCATTGCCGATGGTGTACTTCCCAGCAATGAAGGGAGAGGCTATGTCCTGCGTCGCTTGATTCGCAGGGCAGTTCGCCATGGCCGCCTGCTCGCTATCGATGGTACCTTCTTGAACAAAGTGGTTGGCTGGGTGATCGAGCAAATGAGAGAAGCCTATCCAGAGCTTGTCGAGCGGGAAGAGTACATTTACAGAGTAGTAGGCCTCGAAGAACAAAGATTTGGCGAGACCTTAGAACAAGGCATGAGACTCTTGCAGGAGTTAGTACACAAGGGCAAGGAAAAGGGTCTGACTGAAATCGAGGGGAAAGATGTCTTTAAACTTTATGATACCTTTGGCTTTCCCATTGATCTGACCCGAGAGATCTTAGCTGAGGAAGGCTTCAGTGTAGATGAAGCCGGATTCCAGGCTGCTATGGAGGCCCAGAGAGAGCGGGCCAGACAGTCCCGGACAGAGCATGGCTACTTGGACAGCAGTTTGGCTGCCTACACAGACTTGGCCGGCGCTGTTACGACAGAGTTTGTAGGCTATGGACAGGACGAAGTGACTGCACAGGTCGTAGGAATCATTGTGGACTCCCATGGGTCAGACAGGGCTGAGCGGGGAGAGAAGGTGGCAGTGATCCTGGATAAAACTCCGTTTTACGCCGAAGGCGGCGGCCAGGTGGCGGATCAAGGTTATATTGAAACGGAAACAGGCCGCGTACGCATTCATGATGTGCGCACCCCTGTGCAAGGTCTCATAAGTCACCTTGGCGTGGTGGAAGAGGGTTATATTGCTGTTGGAAGCAGTGCCCAGGCCAAGATCGGGACGGATCATCGTTTGGCAACTGCACGTCATCATACCGCAACCCACCTTTTGCACAGGGCCCTCAAGGATGTCCTTGGTGATCATGTCAACCAGGCGGGATCCTATGTAGGACCAGATCGGCTGCGTTTTGACTTCACCCACTTTCAGGCCGTAAGCGATGCAGAGATCAGGAGCATTGAGGCTCAGGTTAACACTGAGATTTTGAAGAATTCGCCTGTAATCCCCACAATAACAGATTTGGACAGAGCTAAAGAACAAGGGGCCATGGCTCTCTTTGGCGAGAAGTATGAACAAGAGGTGCGTATGGTTCGGGTAGGCGAGGACTCCCTCGAACTTTGCGGCGGTACCCACGTCAATGCTACAGGGGAAATAGGTTTGTTTAGGATTCTCTCCGAAGGCAGTGTGGCGGCGGGGGTGCGCCGAATTGAGGCTGTCGCCGGTTTTCAGGCCCTAACCCACGTTCTAGCTCAGGAGAGGATTCTCGAGGATATTCGCTCCAGACTGCAGGTTCCCATTGAGGAGCTGCCGGAGACGATCGAGAAGCTTTTGGAGACCAACCGCAAACTAGAGAAAGAAATGGCTAATGTGAAGAAGCAAAATGTACTAGCTTCACTAGATACTTTGGTAGCAGAAGCGGACAACGTAGGAGACGCCTTCATTGTAGTGGCAGAAGTAGAAGCTGAGCAGGCAGAGGATCTGCGTACTCTAGGCGATCGAATTCGCGATCGACTGGATCCGGTGGCTATCTTGCTAGGTTCGAAGAATGAAAACAGGGTGCTGCTGCTTAGTATGGTATCAAAATCCTTGGTGCAGACAGGGCTTCATGCTGGTCAAGTCGTGAAACAGGCGGCCCAGATTTGCGGAGGAGGAGGGGGAGGCAGACCAGATATGGCTCAAGCAGGAGGCAGCCGTCCCGAGAATCTCTCCAAGGCATTAGAAAGCGGCCTGGAATTCTTTAGAACCCATTTGGAGGGAATCAGCCAGTAGTTCGAGAATAGAATTTTAGAGAGAAGATGTAAGGGGGGGATACAATGAGTGATGCTCATGATAAGACAGCACTGTTTAGTTACCAGGCGTTCGAGGAAGATTCCGCTGCGGTCAGGACTGTTTTGGAGCATGTGAATGAAGCATTGCAGGACAAAGGGTATAATCCCTACAGTCAAATCGTTGGCTACCTTATCTCGGGAGATCCCACATTTATTACCAGCCATCAGAATGCACGTTCCCTCATCTTGCAGATTGAGAGGGATATCATCCTCGAAGAATTGGTGAGACATTATCTTAAACAAGCTGAGTAAGGAGTATGGGTGGTCATGATACGAGTTAGTGCAGACAGTACTTGCGATCTATCACCAGAGCTGATTGAACGGTTTAATATTGCAATTACACCCCTAAGCATCACCGTAGATGAACAGGTCTTCAGAGATGGCGTGGATATCAAGTCAAAAGACGTATTCCGCTTTGTGGAAGAAGGCAAAACCTGCGTTACGGGGGCAGTGAATGTCTACGAATACCAGGAACACTTTCAAAGTTTAACCGCTAATGGGGATCAAGTTATTCATATTTGTCTAGGTTCTGGTTTTTCTTCTTGTTATAATCATGCATTGTTAGCTGCTCAAGATTTTTCTGGTGTTGAAATTGNTGATTCGAAGAATCTATCGACAGGAAGCGGNCATTTGGTTTATGAGGCAGCACTCATGGCTCAAGACGGTNCTGGGCTTGAAGAGATCAAGGCAAGGCTCGATGAGTTGAGAGCTAAGATTGATGCCAGTTTTGTGATTGATACATTGGATTACTTAGCAAGAGGCGGGCGCTGTTCGGGTGTTACTGCCCAGGGAGCCAAGATTTTGCGTTTGAAGCCGTGCATTGAAGTGCGGGATGGGGCTATGATTGTGGGGCGAAAATATCGGGGCGTTATTGAAAAGGCACTGAGAATGTATGTGCAAGATCGCCTGCGTGATCTCTCCTGTCTGGATCCTAGCCGTATGTTTATAACCTCTGCCGGCTGCAGTCCTGAGCTGGTGGCAATGGTACGTTCTATAGTGGAAGAGAGAGGTCGGTTTGAGGAGATAATAATTACCGAAGCCGGCTGCACCATTGCCAATCATTGTGGTCCCCAGACACTTGGCGTACTGTTCAAAAGGCTGTAGAGGAAGATTAAGGTTGGAATATCGAGAGTTGGGCCGCACAGGCCTGCAAGTTTCACGCTTATGTTTTGGCGCTTTGACGATGGGCCCCTTACAAAGGGGCCTTTCGCCTCAGCAGGGGAGCNGGATTTTGCGCAGAGCTTTTGAACTGGGCGTCAACTTNGTTGACACGGCAGAGTTATACTGTACCTATGAACATATTCGCCTCGCTTTGCAGGACTATGCGTCAGAGCGCCCTGTAGTTGTTACCACAAAGTCCTATGCCTATTCTAGAGAGGGAATGCTCAACAGCTTAGAAAAAGCCCAAAAAGAGCTTGGCCCTAATTGCCTGCTTATTTTTATGCTCCACGAACAAGAGTCCAGCCATACCTTGAGGGGGCATTGGCCGGCATTAGAAGTACTCTTTGAAGCGAAGAAGGCTGGAGTTATACACGCAGTGGGGGTTTCAACCCATCATGTGGAAGGTGTGAGAGCTGCAGGCAATATCCCTGAAATAGATGTTATTTCCCCACTCATCAATAGTACCGGTATCGGTATTCAGGGCGGAAACAGAGAAGACATGCTCAGCGCAATCAAGGGTGCAGCCAACCTTGGCAAGGGTATTGTAGCGATGAAACCCTTAGGGGGCGGGCATCTTTTGGCCGATTGGTCCTCTGCCCTGGAATACCTGCTCGTCAAGGCAGAAATCCACTCCATCGCGGTTGGCATGAAAACAGTGCAAGAGGTGGAAAATAATGTGGCCTTCTTTCAAGGGCGCCGGGATTTGCCGGCCCCTGAGATCACAACCAGGCGCTTGCATATCGATGACTGGTGCATTGGCTGTGGAGCCTGTGTTCGGGCTTGCCCCAACCAGGCCCTGGAGATTCAAGCTGGCAAAGCAAAGGTAGCTTCCCGTGAAAACTGCGTCTTTTGTGGATATTGCGGAGCGAGCTGTCCTGAGTTCGCTATTAAGGTAATTTGAAGGGGCAGTGCCATGAGACTCTTAGGTTTAGATGTGGGAGAGAAAACAATCGGAGTGGCTGTCAGCGATGCCATGGGCTGGACCGCCCAGGGTGTCTCTGTGATTCGACGTACGTCTAGGGCAAAAGATTTTGCCGCCTTACAGGATCTAGTGGAAGAATACCAAGTAAAGAAGTTTATAGTGGGTTTGCCCCGCCGTACAGACGGAAGCTTCGGCCCTGAGACAGACAAAATTCACGAGTTTGGCAAAGAGTTGGAGAGGGAATTCAAGTTACCAGTAGAATATTGGGATGAGCGGTTTTCTACTGTAGCAGCAGAGCGCGTCCTGTTGGAAGGAGACGTAAGTCGTGCTAAGCGCCGCCAAGTCATTGACAAGGTGGCAGCTACGTTGATTCTGCAAGCATATTTGGATCGTAAGCAGTAAAAGCTAGATTCAAAAGGAGGAGATTTAATGTCTCACAGCCATGATGGGTATGATCATGAACAACTGGACGAGATCGTATTGATTGATGAGGATGAGAATGAACACGTTTTTACCGTTTTAGAGTACCTGGAAGTTGACGAACAGGTCTATGCTGTCTTGATGCCCCAGGAAGACCCGGATGGGCATGCTTTTGTGTTCAAGGTGATGACCGACGAGGATGGCGAAGAATTTCTGATGGATATTGAAGATGATGATGAGTTTGCAAGAATTGTAGCGATTTTGGAGTCCGATGAAATAGACTAGTCCTCTGATCTTGATTTGTTTTTCTTGGGGGTGTGATTCATGCCCGAAAGCAGCCAAGCAAATGTGAAACGGACCCAGCTTAACACGGTCCGTTTTCTGTTCCTGCTGGCGCTCCTAGGCGCATTTACTGGCATTATTACCCTTACCGCAGTCGTTAACATGGCCAATCGTCCCTTAAGTGATGATCCCGAAGCTTTGACAAAGGTTGTCCGGATCCCACAGGGGATGCACGCACGGGATATTATTAATCTTCTCCATACCGAGGGAATCATTGCTGACCCGGACCTCTTCCGCCTGGTTGTTTGGCTGGAACGTGCGGAACAGAGTCTGCAGGCTGGCTCTTATCTCTTGAGTCCCCACATGGCGCCCTTGGAGATCATTGAACATTTGCGTTCGGGACGGGTCCAGACCGAGCGGGTTGTGATTCCCGAGGGATTTGAGATCAAGCAGATTGCAGACGTTTTAGGTGCAAGGGGCTTGGCAGACCCAGAGCGCTTTGCTGAACTTGCCTCCGATGCTTATTTGGTGTTTGGTGAAGATCTGCCTTTGCATCTGCCTATCCCATCCTTAGAGGGGTATCTCTATCCAGATACNTATCACTTCCATGAGGGGCAGACTGAAGAGGATATTATCGGCCAGATGGTGGACAGATTTATCGAGGTGACCGATGCTGAAATCGTTCCCTTACTGGAAGAAAGCGAGCTTTCCCTGCATGAAGTTGTCACCTTGGCATCCATCGTGGAGCGGGAAATTATGGTTGACCATGAGCGCGCTGTTGTAGCGTCTGTCTACTTGAATCGTTTGGCCATTGATATGCCTTTGCAGGCGGACCCTACAGTCCGCTACGTGACGCCTGAGGAACGGCCCCAGGTGCTTTATCGTGACTTGGAGATTGACTCTCCTTATAATACCTATCGTTATCGAGGTTTGCCGCCAGGACCAATCGCCAGTCCAGGTCTGGCGTCGATGCTGGCGGTGTTGGAGCCGGCTGAAACGGATTACTTTTTCTTTGTAAGCAGGCGAGATGGAACCCACGAATTTACCAGGACCTATGATGAACACTTGCGTGCCAGGCGGACTCTGGGTTATTAGGAGGAAACAAAAAGTGAGAATTCCAGAACTTCTGGCTCCGGCAGGCAACATGGAAAAAGCCCTAGTTGCCATGGAGTATGGAGCAGATGCTATATATCTATCGGGCAAGGCCTTTGGTATGCGGGCCAAGGCCGGAAATTTCAGCAGCGACGAGCTCAGGGCAGTTCTTGCTGCGGCCCATGAACGTGGAGTTAAAGTCTATGTTACTGTCAATATTACAGCCCATAATGATGAAATAGACTTGCTTCCAGCCTACTTAACCGAACTGGAGGAGCTGGGCGTGGATGCATTGATCGTGGCTGATGTGGGAGTGATCTCCCTTGCCAAGCAGTACGCTCCCAGCATTCCGCTGCATTTGAGCACACAGGCCAATACTGTAAACTACCGAGCTGCAAAGTTCTGGGAAGAGCAGGGGTTAGCTCGCCTTGTAATGGCCAGGGAGTTGACTAGGGAAGAAATCGCCCGGGTGAAGCAAGAGATCAATGCCGAAATTGAGGTCTTTGTGCATGGCGCTATGTGTATGGCCTATTCAGGCCGGTGTCTGCTCAGCAATGTACTCGCCGGTCGCGATGCCAACCGCGGAGAGTGCGCCCAAAGCTGCCGCTGGCGTTATACTGTAATGGAAGAGAAGAGGCCGGGCGAGTACATGCCCATCGAAGAAGATGAGGGCGGTACGCACATATTCAACTCCAAGGACCTGCGCCTAATAGAGTATATTCCTGATTTGGCAGAGATCGGAGTCCACAGTCTCAAAATTGAGGGACGCATGAAGAGTTCTTATTATGTGGCTACAGTTGTTAGGGCTTACCGGGAGGCTCTTGATTTGTATGCAGCAGATCCAGGCAACTATCAGCTGCCCCAGGAGCTTTTGGATGAGTTGGACAAGGTAAGCCACCGTCCTTATTATGCCGGTTTCTTTGTTCCGTCTGATGCGGGAATTCATCCTGCCACCAGCTCTTATATCCGGGAGTATGATGTGGTCGGTGTGGTGGAGCGATTTGATTCAGCAGCTGGAGAAGGGGTGATCAGTGTGCGGAATCGCCTGCCGGTAGGGGAGGTTGTGGAAGTGCTGCAGCCCCGGGGACCGCTTCTAGTTCAGACTATCAGCAGGATGACTCGGGAAGATTCAGGTGAGGAACTTTCTGAAGCACACGCCAATTACACAGTGCGAGTACCCATGGCTGAGGTCAAACCACTGTCTATGTTAAGGGTCAAACGAAGTTAGATAAGGGCCGAGGACGGGAGTTATCCCAGCGCAGTTCTCGGCTTTTTTGAAGGGATGTGACAAAATGGCGAAGTGGCAAGTTGGACAGGAACATGTCATGGATATAACAGGGCTTTCCCATGAAGCATCGGGGGTTGGGCGGATAGAAGGGCGTGTGGTTTTTGTCCCGGAGGCAATCCCAGGTGATCGGGTGAAGATTCGCTTAGTGCACCTTAAGAAGCGGCTTGGTTATGGTGAACTTGTGGAAATCTTGGAAGCCTCATCTGATCGGCGGGCACAAAGCTGTCCCCATGCACCTGAGTGCGGCGGCTGTCAGTTGCAGCACATGGAATATGGAGCCCAGCTGCGCTGGAAGAGGCAGCAGGTTGTGGACGCTATGGAGCGGATTGGCGGGCTTGATCTCGAAGTTTTGCCAACCGTCGGCATGAACATCCCCTACCACTACAGAAACAAGGCCCAGCTTCCCTTAGGCCAAGCAGACAGCGGCTTGGTCATGGGTTTTTTCCGTAAGGGAAGTCATGATATCGTAGATATGGAGACCTGTGAAATTCAACATCCACTAATTACCAAGCTGGCCTTAGTGTTAAAGCGCACTGTTCAGGAACTGGGAATTGAACCCTATGATGAGATCAATCACACAGGCGTGTTGCGCCATGCGGTGATTAGGGTTAGTTTTTCCCGGGACCAGCTGATGCTGATCTTGGTGACGCGCACATCTGATCTGCCCAAGCAAAATGAGTTCTTGACTAGACTGAGGGAAGCAGTGCCTGAACTGGTCAGTGTGGCCCATAACGTCAATCCCGACGTCACTAACGTTATCTTAGGGAGGGATACTAGGGTAATTTGGGGCGAGAGCTATCTTATGGACTCTATCGGTCATTTGGACTATGCGATCTCTCCCGGTTCTTTCTTTCAGGTCAACCCCGTGCAAACCAAGGTGCTCTATGATTTGGTCCGGGAAGCAATGCAGTTAAATGGCAGCGAGACTGTCCTGGATCTTTACTGCGGGGCCGGCACCATCGGGTTGTACTTAGCGGCAGATGCTAGAGAAATAATTGGGGTAGAGACATTTGCAGCTGCTGTTGAGGATGCGAGATACAATGCCAGGCTCAACGGGATTGACCGGGCGACATTTTATGTAGGCCGTGCTGAAGACGTCCTACCTGAGCTTGTCAAAGAGCATGGAAAAGTTGATGGGGTGATCCTTGATCCCCCCCGCAAAGGATGCGATCCTTCCCTCCTGGAAACACTTGCGACTGCTCAGATACGAAGAATTTGCTATGTGTCCTGCAACCCGTCGACCTTGGCCAGGGATCTCAGTTACCTTAAGAAAAACGGCTATGTCCCAGGGCCGGTTCAACCAGTGGACATGTTTCCCTGGACAAGGCATGTTGAGTGNGTAGCATTGATGTCAAGGGTTGAGAAGTAGGGTTATTCAAAACACTGATAAATAAAGGGTTTCCAGACATTAGGTTTTTCTCACGGTTACTTTGCCGGAAGAGATAATGTCAGGAAACCCTTATTTTTATTGTTTGTGGTAACAT
>JGI24707J26582_10001424_pt1 | contig 18776 bp, 15 predicted proteins | sample BioPla1DNA1_FD_26582 | JGI IMG/M metagenome (IMG submission 26582)
AATCTCGAATTAAAAAACTCTCTTCTTTATTACTCATATCACACCATATATATAAGGTAGGCGATGGTAAGTCTAAATTAGTATACGATAAATAGGCAATGGTCGCTTCGTCTTTAAACTCTAAGGCATGTAAAATGAGGTTGTCGTTAGAGCTCGCCGTTTGATTTATTAAAACAAGGTTTTCTTTGTGATTGAAAATAGCATTTTTACGATTGAAATCGGAGTTATCGGTCAAGCCATCAATTTTGGATTGATCGATCAGCACTCCAAAATTTAGGTTCTCTCCTCCTTGTCTTAAAAAAGTAGCTACCGCAAACACTTTCCCTTTATCGTTTAACAACGCACTACCACTACTTCCTGGCGAAATAGGAGCAGTTATTTGCACCACATCGCCATGACTGTCGCTCCGATACGATGAAACAATACCTGCAGAGGCTGATTGTTCTAATCCTAGGGGATTGCTTATATTATAAACAGGATTGCCTACCTGTGGTAAATCGGATGCAAATTGTAGGTATTTAAAGCGAACACCTGCTGGGTTTTTTACATTGAACTTTACAATATCCCAAATCTGATTAGAGGCTATCACTTGATCTATTTCATACGATAGGCCGTCGTTTGTTTTCAGAAAAGCCTTTGCTGCCCCATCTAACACATGGTAATTAGAGATGCCCAAACCCTCTGCATCAATAAAGAACCCAGAGCCCGTACCCAATGGAATGCCATATTCATTGTAAGTATAGATAATAAACGTGGCCTCTCCTGCTTGTTTAAATATATCTTTAGGTTGAGGTTTACACCCCATAAATCCTATGCATAGAAGAATGAAACAAGATAATAGCATAGAGAACTCCCCTTTCTTAATAAGAAAATCCTTAGTTAGGGAATCCCATTTATCTCGATAGCGTGTGCCTTTCTTCATTACTACTTAGTTCAATTTAAAATTAGGGTTTTTACGTAAAGGCTTATAGTCTCTAGCTTTATTGTTTTGCTTACGGACTGACTTAGACTTAGAATTAGACTGATTTGATGCGTTATTTTCTAGCTCCCAGAGCAATTCCTTGTAGATGGCCACTCCCTCAGGACCTCCTCGTTTTAAGTCATCTACAAACGTTTCGTCATTTTTTTCCAACTTGCAAAAAGCACGAAGTAAATAAAAGTCCTCATTCAGCGAATCGAAAGTCAATCCACGAGTACAATCCTCTAGGGCTGCAACATAAAAATCAAGATAATAATGAGCCAGAGCCCTATCGTAATATAACTCAGGACTTTCATAATTCAATTCTGTAATGATGCCCGTTGAAATAGTTATTACCTCTTTGTAGTTTTCCTCTTGAAAGGCCTTCTCAATTGCACCAAAAAGAGGTTTTGCCAAACCATAATTTGTTATGTATGCACCCGATACATTCTCTGCTACTAGGCGCGTAGCGGGACCCGACATTAATGCAATGGCTGTTAAGTTTCTTATATTCGTTAGTTTATGGAGTTCTGTGTCTCCTGTGTTACCTCCTTTTATTTCTAGTGTATTATCTAACCCTTTAACCAGCGTCAATCTATTGGTTACCCTATGCGAAAGTATAGCGGTAAGAGGTCCATCATTAACCGATAGATAATAATCTCCATTACTACTAGACTGAAAATAACTTTCAGAGTAAGTTACACCGTTTCCGTCTCTATCTTCAAATTGTAAAACAAACCCCCAATTCAAATTCCCTTTATGTTTAACCTGCTTTAGTTTTCCTTTTTTATTTTCTTCATATACATAATAGTGATAGTTTGTAGGATTATTGTTTTCGTTTTTTATATCCATCTGAAACGCAAAAGGACGCAGAGCAAACTCCTCTCTATCAACATTAAAATAAACATACATCGGTTGAAAATGTCCCTTTTTTTTATTCTCCTTAGTCGTCGCTTGTAAATTAGAAAAACAAAAATAAGAACCATTCCGTGTATCAGAAATAACAGATAGATTGTCTTCCCACTGCCACTCTTGCTTTGAAAAATCAATGGCATTCCACTCCTTCTCTTCCTGTGCCATTAATTGGAAGCATACGATTTGCAGTAGTATGAATAATAGTATTGTTCTCATGTTTTCAATCTCTTACGCAACAAGAAGAAAGAATACCTGTTACAGTTTGTAACCTGTGTACACAATTTCCTCTTGTTTTTAGGTCTTATCCTCTTGTTATCTACTTCAAAAGTAGTTATTTTAAAAAAATTAATTGAAAGAGGACAACAAAACTTAAACAAAATCAAACTAGGGATTATTCGTTAGTTCATCATCTAGCTAACTAATTATCAAAACGATAGACTATTCTAGTGCTAAATAACATAATATTCTTAATCTAGCAGCACCTTATAATTAATAAAAAGAGTTGAATGGAACGATTGAAGTGAAATAAAAAGAAATGCTAGACAGACTAGCTTTATCAGTGAGGAACCCGTTTCACCTTTCTTTTGCGTTTAACTCGCCGCTTGATACGGAGTTTCCTAAAGTTTACCGATAGATTCAAAAGTACTCTGCCGACTGACCATGTAACTCCTCCTAGGGCTATAATGAGTAAGACCAATCCGCCCAATGCTAAGGCTGAATCTTTTTGAAAGAGGGTATTTCCTGTTAAAAGGGTAATTAAAATCAGAATTAAAACTAAGGCAAAGAGTACAATAACTACAACAAATACTACCTCACAAACTTGCAATAAGCGCTCGGCGAAAAGATTTTCTTTTACCTCGTGTTCTTTTCTATGAGTAGCTGTCTCTGCATCGGCTACAAATAAAGAACCACAATGGGGACAATAGTCCATGGGCCTTTTGCCAATCAATTCTCCGCATTTTTTACAGTATATCATAGCTAGTTATATTCAGGTGGTGTGTCTTTTAATAGTAAACAATTGGTGTAGAAATAAGTAATTGAAAACCTATTTAGTCCTCTTCGTTGGCTAGTTTTCTAACGTTTGCAGAAATATTGAGAATCACTCGTAATACAGCCCACACAACCACTCCAGGTAGAGCCACTAGGAGTGCTGAGATTAAATAAGCAATGCCATCTTCGGCATAGTAGTGATCTCGTGTTAGAGAAAGAAAAAACAACACAACCAACACAAGACTCGCAAGTAAGGAGACAATAAGTACAATGTATGCCCAAACATTAAGGGTAACATCTGCTTTAGGCACATCGCTTAACCCTTTTTGCAATGATTGATGAGGTTTTTCTTCAGATATGAAATCTGTTGATTTTAACTCCACTCCACATTGCGGACAATAGTTTGTTGCATCGCTTACCGTGCTAGCACACTGTTTGCCTATTGTTGTTGGTTTATCGCTCATACTTTATTGACTTTACTCTGCTGCATTTTTCTTCTATTACTCAAAGATAGACTCTCTTCTTAAGAACTACTTCTTTTTAAAATGCCTCACTTAAAGATAAGAAACTCCGCAAAACAATAAAATAATTACTCTCACTTTTAACCCAAATTAGGCACTGCAATATTAATATCTAGACTCTTTAACCTCTTTGTGTTTTTGTCTTTTATCTACTGCTTAAAATGATATAAAATGGTATCTAATTGGGAAACAAAACACCCAAGAACAAGACTCTCTTTATATTATTGCATCATCGGGAATAAATCATGCAATCAATCGCCTTATTCTTGGGTGTAAACTGAAATATTCAGCAAATCTAAAAAAATGAAAAACACCTACGCTAAAGGAGTGAACATTAAGGTTTGATAAGCAAGGCTAAATCAGAGTCCGATTTCATTTTATAATTATCTTCCCACTAGATTTTGCTTTTCGCTTCTCTGTTTTTCAATTTCTGTCTTATCTACAACAATCACTTAAAACACAAAACATTTTACAACAAAACAGATTGATACATTTAATGTTGCCGCAAATATAAAGCAATCTAAAAATACCCACTCCGTTTACTTTGCTCTTTCGCTTAAATAGAGAAGCAAACGTTTTCCATCAATCGATGCTATGCTGCCTTACTCAGACCGTTAAAACAGAAAAGCGACTCGTTTACATTAAAACAACGCACTATATACTAAACTCTTTGCCCTTTGTTCACGTCCCTAACTCCCCTTTCACTCCACTACCTCATCANCTTACAGCATCTTATAACACCCTACATCATCTGCCCATCCATCTGTTTGTTATAACGGTATAACAATTCACCAATGGGCCGACCTAGTATGCGCCAAGCCCTCCAATAAACCTGTGGATCGTGATCGTTAGGTACTAGTGGATAGATTTGGCGAAAAGCCTTATAGCTTGTTTTGGCTTGTTGACTGAGTGCTCTTACCTGGTCTATGCCTCGCAAAATTAATACAGAACGTTGTTTAATATTTACTGTTGAAGTTTGCTTTTGCGATTCGGACTGGATTAGCACCTGAGCTCTTTCGGTTTTAAATTGTTGCAAAGCTGCCATTACCTGCTGAATGTTTAACTTCTTACCCCAAACCAGCTGACCATAAAAGCCAATTTTGCATCGCCTAAAGAACAGGCATAACTCACTTAAATTGAGGTAGTAATATTCAGAAGAAATCAACATCGCTGTATCAAAAAACTGAATCGGTTTTAACTCATTATCGGTAAAAGCACATAGGCTAACCAAATGATTCCCAATCAACATCAATGCCGTTTGCTGACCATACACTTGCACCACATCGGACAAAGAGGGAATATTTTGCAAACCAGCTATCTCACACAAGTGTTGCGGGACTTGGATTTGCGATAACGTGCCACTCCAGTTTTTAATCACATCCGATTCCGTTAAGCATTCGCTTAATTTCTGTTGTATCGGTGTCAGGCTGCATGAGGAAGTTACAGGAGTCTGCCTCATTGCCGTAGGTTTCAGTATAAGTTCTCTGATATTTTTCATTCCTTTTGTTTTTTTGTCCATAACGTTCTTCGTTTCTAGCCCATGTAGAAAGACGTCTAGCCGTTTCCCACGTGGATTGTTGTTCAAATTTCATTTGTGTTTTAGAGCGATTCATCTCAGACCAATAATCGAAAAAAGCTCGTAAAAGCTGATTTGAATACTGATGCTGATAAGAAACTAATTCGTCATAAAACTTCTTCTTTCGTTGTGAGAGTGTAGCAGCTCCTGCTGCGACTCTTTTCTTTACTACTACTTTAGTAGTAGTTTCTTTTGTATTATATTCTTTCTTCTCTTTATTCTTCTTTGTCCCCTCACTGTCCCCTTTTTGGAGTACCAAGGTTAATTGTTGTCCCACAATATCTTCTAACTCATTAACTGTTAGATTGTTAACTGTCCCCTGAAGTGTCCCCTCAGGTTCTTTTTCTTGTAATTTGTTGTACTGATTATACCTACATAATGTAATGATATTTATCCCTTGCTTATTAGAGATCTCAATCATCTTATCTCTTTTAAGTCGATATAAATAGTGAGTTACTTTATGTCTTCCCCAATTCCATCGACTCACTAAAAAGCGAATCGATGCAATGAGTTGTCCTCTACCTAAAGCTATTTCTCTACCACGAACACATTTATAACATACGGTTGGCTCAAATCGTGCAGACTGTATTAAGTCTATCCACGCTTCCCACTCCGAAAATGAGCGCTTTTCTTTCCAAAATTGGTGAGTAAATAGCTTACGGCTGATGGTTATATATCCTTCTTCCATACTTTTTACTTAGAATTTATTTATTACTTAATTGAGTTTGTAAAACCCGTTTATCATCTGCTTAAGACGACTAGGGCAAAATCTTTAGACGACTAGGGCAAGTGAGTGAAAGGTCTTAGTCACATTTCAATAAGTCAAAGATCGCTTTAGACCTCTCTACAGCCTACTGTAAAGGTACTACTCAGCGAGTGGAACTAAGAAGTGTTTTTGTGTACTTACCCCTTAAAAAGCATTTTATTTGCTTAGTTTTCTTTATTACAACGAATTACAAGAAATCTTCATTTGCTTTTTTATAACTTTTATGGACTTTTTGAGTGTGGAATAAATTACGTCTAGAATAACGAACTGATTGGGCAGAATTGGGGCTCAAAAGAAGATGAACACTGTAATTTACCAAAGGATAAAAAATAAAAACAGAGGAGAATAAAAGNGATTGACGAAAAAAGTGAAGCGCATATAAAAGCCGTTGTAACAGAGACTACTACAACGGCTTAGAAATAACAGNTTTTTAACAAAATACTCTTTTTAAAAGTTTCTAATTAATTTAATAATAATAATAAAACCCACTGTTATTAAGAGCAAATATAGTTTATTTTTTGAATTACGAAAATAATAGAGCTGATAAGATTCTATGCTTTACAACATATCCCTCTCTATTCCTTATCAATAGTCACAGATTAATTGAAGATCTCTTTAGCATAATACAAGGCTACTACGATTCAAGGCTAGCCAAATCAGGATTATCTTTTATTATAACCTTTTATTATAATCTATTATAGGAACCTATTATAGTAACCGAATATAATAACCTACTATGCAAGCAACCGTTTTTCTGTTCCTTCTGCACAGCTATTAGTAAAATAAATACTACCTTTAGCTAGTCAAAAGGGAGGCTGAACTCCCTTATACAATTTACTTACTACAATCCAATAACAACAACTTCAATAAAATAAATAAAAAACACTATACGATGCACAATACAACCTATAAAACCAGCGCTTTACGCTCCTTTCCTACTCTTTTTATTTTACTTACTCTTTTTTTCTTAGCCTGTATTTTACTTTTATATCTTTATAATCCGTTAAACAAAGCCCTCATTGCTTTTGTGCTATTCTCTGTTGTTTTAATAAAGCAGATTAACCACTCCTACTACCTTCTATTTAAGGGGGAGAAACTAATCATTCAAAATCGCATACTTCCCTTCTTAAAACATACGTTCACAAAAAACGAGGTGGACAAAGGGGTGTTATATCCCGATCTGTTTTACTACAACAAAACCCTAACTCTTAGATTACATCTTACCAATGGAAAACGTAAATCGTTTTATTTAGGTTATACCTCCATCGCTATGGAACCCGAAATCAATCGGTCGCTAACTCAGTGGATAAGCTAACTGCTTTTACTGCTAAACATAACAGACTCTCTTACACTACGTAAGAGTAGAAGAGGAAAAATGGTTAACAACCTGAATACAAAAACAAAGGCCCCACTTTATAGGTAGGGCCTTTTCTCAATCGCATTTCATTGCTGAAAACAAAAGTCCAAAAAATTAAAATACTTATATTAACTTATATTCATCTAATAGCCTCGATGAACTCTGTGTTGTAATCGGCGTTGCTCATTAAGTGCTTTACTCAGTTTAGTACCCTCTTTACTTAACCAGCACACAGCTAATCCAACGATGAGTAACAAGACCAATGAGCCAAAAAATAGATAATCTGATTGATCGAATCCTCCCCCTTCTTTATAGCAGTTTATAACGCAATAAGGAATAACTAAAGCTAATACAATAACAACTAACGTAGCATGTTTGTGTATAAAGAGCTTTTTGTANTTTTCATTGAGTAACTCAGCATTCGAAGAAAANATTTTTCTATATTTTCTTCTACCTTTAATATAGAATTTGCGCCCTTCATAACCTAGGGTATAAAACACAAATGAGGTCCCAAGTGTTGTAATTAGTAATCCAGGCTTAGAATAATAGCTAAATAACTCAGCAATTAACTGAATATCGTAACGAGTTATTAATAATAGGATAATAAAAATACTTATGAATCCTATGATGATTGTCATCAGACCATAATAAGCTTCACTCCCCTTAGTAAGTTTTAACGTCTTTTTCATTCCTATCTGTTTTTGTGTTTTTAACATAAAATTACATCAATACATTTTATTTGTTTTCTTTTTTTATATGTTACATAACATATCACGCTATTCCATTCTCTCTATATCAAACCGCAAATTTTACACATCACAAAAACAGACAAACTAGACCAAACCGAAAACAAAAACAAACTAATTAAACCAATAATAAGCCATATAAAGAAACATATAAAAATAAATTCATTTTTATTTTTATATAAAATAACAAGACAAAAAAGTGATATAAACAACCTTCATAGGTTACTTTCCCACTTCTTAATAAAATAGCTAATTGCTATAAAAATCTAAAAATTCAATTAAATTATATAGTATAGTATGTTAAAAAATAGGCTACTTTACACCCTTTTATAGATGAAGTTTAATTACAAACGATACTGCTAAACATGTTACATATATTAGCTATATTGCACTTTTATATACAATGAACTATATGACAACACAAAACGGGAAAACACTTATTCATTTTAATAGAATTCCTCGACCTAATTAAAAATTAGAATGAGACCTTATAACAACTACATAATATGAAAGCGACAGAAAACACTCTGAAACGATTTTTAACTCAAGATAGTGTACAATTTGTGATTCCTATTTATCAAAGAAACTATGATTGGACAGAAAATGAGTGTAAACAACTGCTAAACGACATAAAAGAAGTAGCAATACTGCAAAACTCAACTCACTTTATAGGTAGCATGGTATATATTCATGATGATGTTTATACAACTGCTAAAATTAAAGAGTTATCTATTATCGATGGCCAACAAAGACTAACAACTATAACTTTACTTTATGTAGCATTATATCAATATGCTCATAAAAATGGCATGAAAAATAAAGCGGAAGAAATTTATGAAACTCTACTAATTAATAAATTCACAGATAAAAAAGAGGAGAAAATTAAGCTAAAACAAACTGAAAACAATTTAAAGGCTTTAAGATATTTAATGGCTGGAAATCCCCCACGTGAATATCATGAATATTCACGCATAATAGAAAATTACATTTTTTTCTCTAAACAGATAAATGCAAATACTTTTGAATTAATTCTTAAAGGTCTCGAGTTATTACTCTTTGTTGAGGTTTCCTTAGAAAGAGGTAAAGACGATCCTCAACGTATTTTTGAAAGCTTGAACTCTACAGGATTAGAATTAACCCAGGCTGATTTAATTCGTAATTATATTCTTATGGGACTTCCTCATAAACAACAACTTGACATTTTCACTAGATATTGGAGTATAATTGAATTTAATGCTAAAGAGGAAAACAGTCAAAAAAATAAAGTTTCTGATTTGATTAGAGATTATCTGACTATAAAAAATAAAAAAATACCAAATAAAAATAAAGTTTATGAGGAGTTTAAAAAACGCTACAAAGAAAGGGATGAAGTGTTCTACTCAACCACATTGCAGGAGATAAAAGAATATTCCTTATATTATAACAAGCTACTAAACCCTATAAATGAAAAAAACGATATTATTAAAGAAGAAATCGAAGCTATTAATAAATTAGAGGTTAATGTAGCTTATCCATTCCTATTATCTGTTTATAAGGATTTCTATAATAATATTATTAACGAAAACACTTTTTGGAGCGTACTTCGTTTAGTACAATCTTACGTTTGGAGACGGTTTATTGTTGGCTTACCTACTAATACATTAAATAAAATTTTTATGACGCTCTATAATGAGGTTAATAAAGACTCTTACCTAACTTCTATACAAGTAGCTTTAATGCGAAAAAAAGGAACTCAAAAATTCCCAACTGATGATGAAATAAAAAGTGTGCTAAAAGAAAAAGACATGTACAATATTCAATCCAAGAACAAGTGGTACTTTTTTGAACAAATGGAGCATTTCAACAATAAGGAAAAAGTAAAATTTACGAATAAAATAACCATAGAGCATATTTTCCCTCAAAATCCATCTCTACAATGGAAAAAAGATTTGCCATTGCAAGAATACCAACATTTTCAAACTATCTACCTGCACACCATTGCCAATCTAACTTTGTCTGGTAATAACGGAGAGTTAGGTAATAAATCTTTTTATGAAAAGAAAAACATGAATAAAAATCAGGGAGAACAAGGTTATAAGTATAGCAATTTGCGAATTAACTCCTTCTTGAAAAGAATTGATGAATGGAATGAGTTTAAGTATCATGAAAGATACAAAGAGCTAATCAATCGGTTTATGATTATTTGGGAGTATCCATCAATTTCCATAAACGATACTTTCGATGAAGGAGAATATAATTTATTTGACTCGCCAGATCCTACAGGTAGGAAGTTAGAATATTACTCGTTCCGAGATGAGGTTTTTACGACCAATACTTTTGTTGATATGTACACCAATGTAATAAGAATACTTTTTGAGGAAAATCCTAAGATGTTTTTACAGACTGAACTTAAAAGAGAAATTGAAATTACGACCCATCCTACTCAATTAAGACGAGCGAATCCTATAAACAGCACTTATTTTATTGAGGTTAATAAAAGTTCTCAAACAATATTTAATTCCCTAAAAAATATATTATTAAAACTCAATTCAACTGATTCTCTTATTGTAATGTTTGAATCATAAAAGTTACCTTCAGCACGAGGATTTTTTAGCATCACCCGTGATAGTAACCACTACTATAGAGTGATTTATATTGAGGTACTGCCCAATAAATTATCCATCGTAAAAAGAGTATGAGTAAGAGATTGTATAAGTGGACAATAATATAAGCAATGGATTGTATTATAATGGGACAATAATATAAATAAGAGAGTGTGTTACTGGAAGTAAATAGAAAGAACACGGTAATAAAAGGTACAAATAGGAGGTTAGAAGACTAGAATAGGAGGTTAGAAACTATTTAAAATAAAAATTGGAGCAACGCTTTGCTCCAATCTTTTGTTAACCTTAAATCTAATACTATGAAAAACACATTACAAATGTAAGCGTTTCAACCTACTCTTCCAAATAAAGCAATCTTAAACGCATGTTTTATAACATAGATTAAGAATATAGGTTATTCAAATCTCTTTTTTAACAGTTTTAGTTTATCCTCTAACAGATTTTTGTAAAATCTTATCTTATTACTAGCCCTAGGCATCTTCTTAAAAATTCATCTGCACAGATTACAGACAATCTACCCTACTGTAATTAAAAAAACTTTGATTACAAAAACATCACTTTAATAGTCCTAAAACCTAATAAAAGAAACTAACGAAGGATTTTATTGTATGCAATAAATATATTTTGTACTATTACATCAATAATTAACTTAATTATAATATAATATGGAACAACCACAACCTTTTGAACAAGTCCCTATGGAAGAGTATGAAATGAAAAACAGAGCTATTATTAGTGTAGGCGACTGGATTATTACTTTTATTATTTTAGCCATTCCTTTAGTTAATGTTGTTATGTTATTTGTATGGGCTTTTAGTAGCTCAACGCCTGTAAGCAAATCGAACTTTGCAAAAGCAAATTTAATAATTTGGGCTATAATCCTTCTTTTGTTTTTATTCTTTGGAACTGCTCTATTAGGAATTGTTGGCAGTACCCTGGCATAAACGCTATGCGATGCATTAAATATAATTTTGAGTATGCAAAATGTGCGACACAATGAGTTCGCAAGCCTCAATAGAATTAAAACTCATGGAATGATGGAGTATAAAGAACTATATCTTAACCTAAAATAGTAGATGGGTTCTATGTGCAGAATAATATGAAGAACTATAATGGTTCTTTGAGTTTCTAAAACGATATGTTTTAGATATTCATTCTGGTGTAACATCGCTTTTACTTGCCATAATAAATTAGGAAACTAGATACTCCATCATTCTTTTTAATAACTCCCCCACTTCTAGTATAAGTTTGATCTATAAATTACATCTTACAATACATTGTGGAATGAATTTATACTATTCGATATTAAGCTCAGAAAGTGTATGGAATGAATATGGGAGGTTAAAAACCATTTAAAATAAAAATTGGAGCAACGCTTTGCTCCAATCTTTCGTTAACCTTAAATCTAATACTATGAAAAACACAATTCAAAGGTAGGTGTTTCAACTCACTCCTCCAAATAAAGCAATCTTAATCGCATGTTTTATAACATGAATTAAGATTTTCAACTCTCTCATCTTCAATTTTAACAATTAAATAGTTTAGAATAACCGTTTTTTAGAAAAAAACACACTACTATTTTCCTTTATTTGAAGTACAAGCTGTATTTCTAAGCTAAAATGAATAGTTGTCGCTAGATATGAATTTAGAGAAAATAAATTAGGAGTTCTCTAATTATAATTTTAGATTATCTAAATCTAAATGATTCCACTGGTACTCTTCAAAGGCAGCTTTACCTTCTCTACAAATAGGACAAACCCAATCTTCGGACAAATCAGCAAACTCGGTATGAGGTTCTACTCCTCCCACAGGATCACCTTTTTCTGGGTTATATACATAACCGCACATTATACATTGATATTTCTTCATTAGTTATTGGTTTGGTTTATTATCAAACCACAAAGATAATAGATTTTTAAGTCACCTAGCTAACTTTGGTGTTTAGAGCATGTTATTCTGAAAATTAACCTTACTTCAAAAATGAAAACTAAAGGATATAGGAATGATAGATTCACGAAACCGTAGTTCTTTTTAGGAATAATCCATCGTTTAACCAACAAAATAAGCACCCTTTAAAATAAAAAGAGGGTTCTGCTATCCAACTCGTTGGATGATAGAACCCCTTACCGACACATAAGCACTCAAAAAATGCTTTATTCTATGATGATGGGATACCCCCTATAGAAATCGAGTATTTTAGCACGAAACAAAAAATCGTATTTGGCTTGTAGCTGCTCCGATTGACTGGTGATGTACTTCAATTTCGCCTCGTTTAACTCTACCACAGTAGAACGTCCTACACTATATTTTTCTTGAGCATAATGATAGGCTTCTTGTGCAGCTTCTAACGACTTCACCGTAAAATCGTATTTTGATTGTGAAGCAACAGCACTCTGATAGGCTTGTTGAATCTCTTTATAAAATGCTTGTCTTACATTATCTAACTCCAAACTTCTGTTGAGAATCAATAAACGGGATTCTTTTACACGATTACGTGTTTGAAACCGATTAAAAATCGGAATGTTCACACTTATACCCAATACTTCACTGGAGTTATCTCTTAATTGACGCTTGAATATTATATTATCAAAACCTGCAGTACGACCATATCCTGTGCTATAACTCATATTAAAGTTTACTGTAGGCCAATAAGCAGCTTGTGCAATTTTTAAACGCCTCTTCTCTCCTTCTAATCGGTAAGAAGCCTCCCTAACGTGAGGTTTAATCTGTACTGCTTGCTGATAAATCTCTTCGGGTGGAAGAATACTTCCAATATTATCTGCTATAACATTATCCAAGTTGGGCTCTTGAATATCAAACTGACTTACATCCCGTAAGTTTAGGGCTTGCGATAAATCGAGCAACGATGCCTCTAGGTTGTTTTTAGCATTCTGCCGATTCAACTCATCGTTTGCAAGTTGGGCTTTAATATCGTACACCTGAGCTAAAGCTACTTTATCAGCTTCATACAACAGCCGAGTACGTTCAACTTGTTCTTTTGTTTGTTCTACTTGTTCCTCGGCTATTAACAGTAACTCTTTCTTGAAAAGGACATCTAAAAAGTAGTTGGTTACTTGAATCTCTAAGTTCTCTTTGGCCTTATTCAAACCCTCCATGTTTGCAAGTAGATCTAATTTACTAGCTTTGATTTCATTAGGGATTCTAAACCCCGAAAACAATGGAATAGAGGAATGGATATTAAAACTAGTGCTTAAAGAGTTTCTACTCTCAGAAATATTAGTGGCCACATTTGTTGACCTACCAAAGCTAAAGTTCTGACCTACCCCAGCATTTAAGTCGGGTAAACGACTCAATCGATTGGTGTGTACAGCTAAATCCGATTGTTCTACAGCTACCTCTTGTTGTCTTAAATTGATGTTATTTTCTATGGCATGTTCCACACACTGCCGCAAGGTCCATTTCTGTTGAGCCATTAGGCTGATAGAAAATAGTAGGGCAATTAATATAAATAGTTTTCGTATCATGCGTATTCGTTCTCTTAGTTGGTTTTGCTTCTTTGGTTAATTAATTTACTCATTNAATTAACGCGATTGAGCTTTTAATGTTGAGGCATCAAACACCTCGCTACCACGTATTTTATCACCTAATGCAAGTCCTTCTTTCACTTGAACTTTTATTCCATCGGATAGTCCTATTTNAATAGGTACTTTATCAAACTCTTGNTTCGNAGCATCNTCTTGTGACTGTAAAACGTAAACAAAAGTAGAATCTCCTTGAAACTCAATGGAATTTTCGGGTACACACAACGTATTTTCCACTCGGGCTAACACAATTTCAGCATTGGCACTATATCCTGCACGCACTTGAATAGAATCTGGAATAATAGCAGCCGCTTTAATTTCGAACAAAATAGCCCCACTCACCTCTTTTCCTTTAGGAGATATGTATTCTAAGTTTGCATCGAACGTATAATCTTCTAAAGCACCCACTGATAATTTAATAGGCATCCCCGTATGAACACGACCGACTTCCGTTTCATCTAAATCGCCCACAAAAATTAAATCATTCATATCAGCTACAATAGCAATGGTAGTTCCCTCATTAAAAGTATTCGACTGAATCACCGAGTTACCTACTTTTACAGGAACATCTAAAATCATTCCTGTGATAGTCGATCGGATTTGAGTATTGCTATACTGAGCTGTTTTAGAAGACATTCCCGTACGAATAATATCGTAGTTATCTTCCGCATTTTCTAACTCTTCTAAAGCTCGTTTATAATCCGCTTCCGATTGATCCATCTCTTCACGAGCAATAACTCCTTTATCAAATAGCATTTTTTGTCGCTCATATTCAGACTCAATGCGTTTTAAGTTGATTTTAGCTACATTCACTCTAGATTCAGAACTATTTAAGTCTATCATCTCAGGAACTACTTTTACTGTAGCAATAATATCTCCTTCTTTTACAAAATCACCTGCTTCTTTTAGAACAGATGAAATAATACCTGGAATTTGAGGCTTAATTAAGACCTCATCACGAGGAGCAACTTCCCCAGTTGCTACTGAAGTATTTTCTATAGTCCCCTCCTCTACTTCTACTATTTCATAGAATGTTTGCTTGGGCTGTGATTTATTCCATAACCAGACAAAAGTGCCAATAAACACTGCTCCAATTACAATAAACATCAGAATTCTAAGTAGTTTTTTCATTATTGTATATTGTTTTAATTTTTATATTTCTGTTACTCAATTTTATCAATTTAACTATCAATTTGCACCCTGCTTTTTTTAAGCTAGATAAGTGAATAATAGGTTATACCTCTATTCATCGCGTATAGCATCAATGGCTTTAATTTTCAACGCTCTATAAGCTGGCATCATTCCCGATGCAATTCCTGCTACTATTAATATTACTATTGAAATAGTGGCCACTTTGAAAGAGATAAAAGGTTCAACAAAAAAGCTCCCATCTTGTCCTGATGAAGGAGTTATGGACATAGCCGAACTAATTCCCTCTAATACTAAAACACCAAATATAAAGCCAAAGACACCTGATATGGCTGTAAGCACAAAACTTTCACTTACAATCTGTAATACAATGGAGCGTGGTTTGGCTCCAATAGCCCTACGTACCCCAATCTCACGGGTTCGCTCTCTTACTGTAACCATCATAATGTTACTGATACCAATAACACCCGACATCAAAGCNCCTATNCCTACAATCCAAATTAAAAAATCCACCCCTAGAAACAAATTGTGAAATAACATGAATTGTTTTTCAATATTAAATGTGCGAAGTGCTCTTGTATCTGTAGGCGATATANTATTCGCTGTCTTTATAATACTAGAAACTTGATCTTCTACTGCAGAAACAGCTATTCCTNCTTTTGCAGTACAAGCTAAAAAATGTACCGTTTCTCCTTGGTTAAAAGCAAGTTGCATTGTTCTAAAAGGTATAAACACATTTTCTTCTGGACGACCACCTATTGATGCATTCGATTTAGGACTGATGACTCCAATGACCTGAAAATAAATTCCATTTAATCGAATGAATTGACCGACAGGGTCTTCATCAATATCGAATAGCGTTTCGTAAACCGTTTTACCAATAACACACACTTTACGAGCCTCCTGGTTATCTAATTCATTAATCACCCTTCCTTTTAGTAAATGCATCTGCTCAACCCTAAAATGATCGGCATAAACTCCACGATAACCATACGATCCTGACTTTCTACCCCGAAGAACATTCTTATCTCCCCCTCCACCAAAAAGCATAGGAGAGATTAAATCAACCGTATTGGCTCGTTGACGTATTAACTCTACATCACGATTCGTAATATTCCACCAACGACCCTTTCGATATCCTTTATAAGATTCACTCGTCTGTCCAGTATGAAAAAAACAAGAGTTCGTAGCAAAGCCATCAAAGTTTTTAGATAATCCACCTTGAAAAGCATTCCCCATCCCGATGAGAATAACCAACATAAAGAGTCCCCAGAATACACCAAAACCAGTTAAAACACTTCTTAGTTTATTCCGAGTAATCGTTGCCCATATTTCATTCCAGTTGTCTAAGTCAAACATGATTTCTTAATTATCTGGTTATTCAGCCCTCATAGCTTCAATCGGACTCACTCGTGTGGCTTGTACAGCAGGTATTAATCCTGCTATCACTCCACAAAATATTAAAAACAAAGTAGCTAAAGCCACAGTTACTAAATCAACTGTAGGGTCTTTAAACATTGTAGGTCCATCCGATGGCATTCCGTCTAACAGAGTAGAAACTCCCTCCGTAATGGCTACCCCTATTAATATGCCTATATATCCAGCTACTGTAGTAATCATTATTGATTCTAAAATGATAAGTTTTAATATAGAAAAAGGCTTTGCTCCCAATGCTTTACGTATACCAATTTCGCGCGTACGTTCTTTAACTGTAATAAGCATAATATTTCCCACCCCTACTACTCCAGCCATTAAAGAGGCTAATCCAATGATAATAACCACCAACGTAATGGCCGAGAACATACCTTGCATTTGCAACGAATCTTTTGCTGTGTTCCAGATGTATAAAGCCGATAAATCGGTAGGTTCAAAATGCTGCATACTGCCTAAGCTTTGACGTAAGCGAGTAATAAACTCATCGTTAGCCTCTTCAGTGTCTAATCCACGAACGGTAAAATCGATTCGCCGAAATCCATACCCATAGCTATACAATGTTTGTGCTGTAGTAAATGGAATATAAGCAGGAGGATTACTCTGTCCATCTTCATCTTCGTAGAGACCTACGATTTGATAAGTCAGATTATCTGCTGTAACAAATTTACCCAGCGGATCATCTCCATCTGGAAATAGTACTTGAGCAATATCTTGATTTATTACAATGGCTTTACGACGTTGCTTAATATCTATTTCATTAATGAAACGACCTTTACTCGGTTGTATATTAAATATATGAGAGGCATCGGGCGATACACCGTTTAGATTCCAAGTACCATACTTTTCACCATACGTTAAAGTCACATTTTGATGAACCATAGCCGAAATGTACTCCACCTCGGGTACATGATTAGCTAAATAATTATATACTTTATTGTCAAACTTTATTTGACGCACTGCTGGCATACCTTTATAAGGTACAGAAGTCCAACCAGGCCAAATAGTTACTGTATTCTGTGCTCGACGCGAAAAATTAGATTGCACTCCATTTTTTAGCCCATTACCTGCTCCCAACAAAATAATAAGCATAAGAATTCCCCAAGCAACAGCTACTCCTGTAAGAAAGGTCCGCGCTTTATTCTTTTTTATGGTAGATGCTATTTCTCTAAACCAGTCAAAGTCGAACATTTTTCTATAGCTTCTTTAGGTGAGTGTTTATGAACGTCAATCGAACCAATTATACCATCTTTTATATGTATTACACGATCTGTAATGTCGGCTACTGCCTGTTCGTGGGTTACAATAATCATAGTAATGTTATTCTCTATGTTTATTTCCCTCAGTAATCGCATAACCTCTTTAGAGGTTTTACTATCTAAAGCTCCAGTTGGCTCATCGGCTAATATAATTTGGGGTTGGGTAATTAAAGCTCTTGCAATAGCCACCCGTTGTTTTTGTCCTCCAGACATTTCGTTAGGCATATGCTGTGCATGCGATTTAATCCCCATTTTATCAAGGTATTCTAAAGCCAATTCGTTCCGTTTTCTTCTAGCTACCCCCTGATAATATAAAGGAAGGGCTACATTTTCCATTGCGTTCTTAAACGAGATGAGATTAAACGACTGGAAAACAAAACCAATTTTACGATTTCTAATCTCTGCCGCTTCATTCTCCGACTGATTTCCTATGAGTTTATCTCCTAAATAATAGGTTCCCGAATCGTAGGTATCTAACAAACCCAAAACATTGAGTAGTGTAGATTTTCCCGATCCTGAGGCTCCCATAATAGAGACAAATTCACCATCATTAATAGATAGATTGATACCTTTTAGCACATGAAGGGGTGAGGCACCAAAATAGGTTTTATTAAGATCTGTTATTTCTATCACGAATTGAGTTGTTTTTTTAGTATTAAATACTAACCCTTTTTATATCCCCAACAAAATTAATTAATAATTTATGATTATTGATAAAAAACACACAAATAAATTGATTTTGTAATCAAATATAACAACTGGTTATTAAAATCTATGAGTTCCATTGAACTACACTCCTTAAAAATATCCCTTTTTATTCATTTCAAACTATTTATAGTGCAACTACTTATAAGTCGCATCACAACAACTCCACAGGCTTAGATATTGAATTTTTATTGATTTTAATTAGTAATTCATGTTAATATTAAACGCTAAATAGTGACACTTTGAAATCTTATTAAC
>JGI24707J26582_10001426_pt1 | contig 18752 bp, 13 predicted proteins | sample BioPla1DNA1_FD_26582 | JGI IMG/M metagenome (IMG submission 26582)
TCAAACCCACCTTCACCGGCATAGATTCCTGCCTGTTCGGTGACGCTTTCATAGTCGGACTGGATTTTTCCTTTGTTGGCGGAGCCTTGGATACTGGTTTTTTCCGCCCGGTGTCAAGTCGATGCTTAGGCCGCTGGAGCTGTTCTTTTCGTCATAGCTCTCTTGGGTCTGCAGACTTTCGATATTGAGATTTTCCCCGACCTCGGCTTTTACCGTATCACCGCTTACTTTCGAGCCGATGATGTTGGTGTCCTTGCCTGATTCCAGGGTTAGAGTATCCTTGGCGGTTACATTGCTTGGATTATATACAGTGCTATTTTCTTTGATTTCTCCTTTGGCTTTGTTATATCCTGCGTTGATTCCACCGATTCCCTCTAAGGAAATACTGACGCCTATACTGCCCTGACTGCTCTTGGAGGTCTGGTTAGTAATGTTGGTATTTTCGCTGGCGGTTATGTTGATGTTTTCTTGGGCTTTTAAGGTGACGTTTTCACCACTGACGTTAGATCCGTGGATGCTGATATCTTCTTTGGTTGCAGTGATATTTACATCTCCCTGAGCCGTTATGTTGCTTTCCCGGGCTAAGGTGCTGCTACTTTCAGCCTGGCTTTTGGATTTTTGGGTGCCTATGCTTACTTCAATGCTGAAGTTGTGTTTAGGATCTTTTATTCCTTCCAAGTCTTTTTTCGTGGTTTTGTTTTCGTCTGTCAGTTCGTCATAGGCTTTGTAGCCGTAGAGGGCAGCCAGGCGTTCATCTTGTACCTGAGTAGCGCGTTCAAGCGGTGCGACTACTTTTTCCAGGGCTTTTACGGTATTACCGCCGACGGCTACTGTCAAACCGCTCTTTTTATATTCATGTTTTTCCTGGGCGTTATAGGTGTTGTCTTTACTTTCTACGGCAACATTTTCGCCTGTCAGGCTGATGTCTTGTCCGGCTATTATATCGCTGGCCAGAGCAATTACATCTTTGCCGGCTTCTATGGTCACATTGCCGTCTATACTGCCTATGGTACTGCCTGCTTGTTCAATATTTTGATTGGCGTAGGTGTCTTTTTGTTTTTCTTTACCGATAGTAAAGCCTAAGCCACCGCCGGATAACAGCCCCGATTTTTTGACTTTTTTCCGATAGTCGCTGCTGCTGGTTTCTTCCTGGGAGGTGATATTGACGTTCTCTTGGGCTTTGAGGGTGACGTCGTTATCGGCTACGACACTGGATCCGCTGATGGTTATGTCCTTACCAGTGGCAGTGATATCCACACTGTCGCCGGAAATGCTGCTGCCAACTACTCCTTCTAAGGTTTGATGGTCGTAAATGTCTGTCTTTTTGGAAGAAAGGAAGCCAACATCTTCTCGGTGTTCTTCATGCAGCCGTTCGTGGTATTCCGTTTCGCCGCTGATGCTGACACTGTCTCCCGTAAGCTCCACTTGGCCTGTTTCACTGGCAACGCCACTGCCTTTAACAGTGATGTCCCGGCCGGCTTGGACGGTGATGTCCTGGCCTCCGCCAAGCTGTGTACCGACTACTGTTTCGTCCACGGTTTTTTCACGGTTAAAGTAGCTGCCGCCACGGCGGCCAACACTGCTGTCCAGGCTGTCCAGATCTTTTACGGCGCTGATGGTAATATCCCGGCCGGCTGTAATGGTGGTTTTTTCTTGCGCAGCGGTCAGCGCGCCGCTCAGGTTGATGTCCTGGCCGGCATCAATGGTTATATTGCTGCCGCCGATAACGCTTTGCTGATGGGTTACGGTATCTATGCTCGCGCTTGACTTAGGATAGGTAACCGCCACGTGTTTTTCGGCAGCTACGCTGGCAATATCAATGTTATTGCCAGCTTTAAGCGCAACATCCTTACCTGCGCTTAAAGCAGCCCCCTGGTTAATAATATCATTTTTTGCTTCCAGACTCAGGGAACCCGAGCCTGCTGTAATGAGGGCGGTATCACCAACTGTGGTCTGCTGCAGCTCACGATATTGACTTGTTTTGGTCTCCGTCTGATTGACGATATCGTTGGCCGTTAAGAAAACATCGTTTTTGCCGCTGATTTCGCCGCTAACGTTTTTAATTTCTTCTTGGGCACTTAAGTTGATATCATTACCTTCTATTTTTCCGTAGATGTTTGTGATGTTTTCTGCGTCAGCCACTACGGTTTTGTCGGCTTTGATGGTGCCGAGGTTAGTGATGTCCTGTTTAGCGTAAAGTTCAATATCGCCGCCAACGATGAGAGCGCCGCTTTCGCTTAAATCTTCTGCTTTTACGGATGACAAATATACTTCCGGTACTAATACTTTTTGACCGTTAATGGTTTCTTCCACCAACCAGACGATGTCGCTGGTCAGGGAAGCCACTTGTTCGGCGGTTAGGCCGACACCAATGGTGAGACCCATTTCCTCGGCGACTACCGCCCCATTTTCCATTAAGGCTTTAAACTGTTCCAGGTCAGAGCTGTAGCCGTCCAGGAAGCGTTTGCCGGTGAGGCCGGTCAGTTGCTCGGTCACTAGTTTTTGTTCATAATACCCGTCACCCAGGCGTTTAGCTACTTTTTCCGGGTCGGCCTTTACGCGGTTGAGCAAGTAATCACTGGACAGGAAGTTATAATAATCTGCGAATTTTTTGTTGGTCTCAACCAGATATTTGGCACTGGGATCCTGGTTGAGCGTAAAAATCAGGGTATTGATTTTTAGGGCGCTAATATCTGGTTCGGTGCTACCCGCCCCGCTGAGTTTATCGGTAAGGTCCGCCTTGTTGTCCTTTGTTTTAAAGGTTATGACTTCGCCGCCGGCTTCAACGGTTTTATTGTCGATGGTGGTGGTATTCAGAGTTACTTTGCCATTAGCACTGAGAACGCTTAAGCGTTCGATTTCCTGTTCATAGACATTGTGATCTTCATAGGGCACTATGGTTGTGCCATATTTCATTTTGCAGCCCATGTGGAATTTCTTATGTTTTTTGTATTTCCAGTAGTATGTATCTTTTCCATAATCGTCATGGTGAATGGTGCCCTGATAACCCTGGTTTTCCAGTTTATCACCGGTAATGGTCAGGTCTTTACCGGCGGAAATGTTGCTGTAGCGGTTGGCTACATTGCCTTCGATATCAATATTGCCGTTGGCTAAGATATGGGATCCAGCGGTTTCCTGGGTAATGCTGCCGGTATGGATAGTGCGGTTAAAGGCTCTATTGCCGTTATAGTATCTATTGCCCATGTGCGAATAGGGAATTTTATAAGAAATCGGCTCTTGGGTTACGATCCAGGCGGTTTCAAATATTTCTTTTTCATTGATTAATTCCTTGGCTTTAATGTTGATATTGCCCTGACTTTCGATGTCAGACGACTGATTTAATACTGTGCCGGCTGCGGTAAGAGTGAGGTCGTCCCCAGCATACAAAACTGAGTTCTTGGTGTTGTTGACCGTTTGGGCAGTGACCGACGCGGCGCCGCCGACAGCAATCAACCCCGTTGTATTGACAAAGGCATTGTGGGCGTTGCCGACCAGAGCATCGTCAATAAGAAAGGCGCCCTGATTCTGATTGGTTATATTATCCCCGGTAATACTGCCCGTCTGGCCAGACCTGATGGTGGAGGCATCATTAAGAATATCGCCGCTGGTTTTAACTGTTACATTACCGTCGGCCGCCAGGAAAGCATTGTTAGTATTGCTAACAGAAGCCGCCTCCATATCGACATCCCCGCCGGCGGTCCAAATAGCGTGGTTCTGCACAATGTCCCCGGTAGCCTGGACGTTTACATCCATGCCGGTGTTTATAAGCGCATTATTGGTATTTTTCACAGCACCTGCCTGGATAATGGTTGAGCCATTGCCGAGAATGGTCGCATTGTCATTGACCATTTGATTTTGTAGGGCGAATTGTCCGTTTTGACCATAGGAAACCAGGGCCGTACCGGTATTGGCAAAATCAGCGGCCTGTAGCGCAAGATTTTGTTCTGCCCGCATAATGGATTTGGCATTGTCAACACTGCCGGCAACCGCAATGTCGATATTGCCTTTGCCGCTTATCATCGAGTTATTTTTATTTTGTAATTGCTGTCCGCTAATAGTAATATCGCCACCTGCCTGCAGGGTTGCGGCATCCTGAGTAACGTCCTGATTTACGGCAACTGCGATATTACCATCCGCTTCCACATAGCCGTTTTCCGTATTAGTAAAGCGATCAGCCCGGACGGTTATATTTTTGTCAGCTAAAATCTTGCCGGTATTTTTCAGCGTACCGTCAGCGGCAATGTCCAGGTTGCTCGCCCAGATTTCCGATTGTTCCGCGGTAAACTGGCGAGTGATGAGGTTCAGGCCGGTAGTGGTCCTGGCATTTAGACCGTCACCCTGTAGGAGTAAATCACTCGTGGGAGCGGCAAAGGTAATGTTGCCATTTTCCCATTGGTTGAATTTGGCGGTAGACAGAACGGCATTGGCCGTATTGATGAAACCCAAGCCATTCACGTTGATGCCGTTGGCATTGGCAATAACCACACTGGCTTTATTGCCGGCGACTTCCAGATAACCGTTTAAAACACTGTTGTTGGCACTGGTGACTTCGTTTAAAATTACACTGGCCCCATTACCGGCAATATTCTCATTACGGTCGATATAGCCGCCGAGTTCAGTTTTTACATACTTTTCGGAGTTATTCAAGATTAGGCCGGTCGACTTAATGTTAAAATCGGTATATAAATTACGGGATACACCGTTCGCATTGGCTTCGGAAATTTGTACCAGGTCCACGCCGTTGGCGGCTTTATCAATGATTGGACGGTATTGACCTGCGGCATTGGCGTCGGCCGTGAGACGCAGGTTATCGTCTTTGGCAACATTGACGGTGTCAGCTGGCGCAGAATTTTCTGCGATGCCCGGCAAGTCAGGGATGGCGGGGGTATCCGGAGCCGTTGTCACCGGACCTTGCTCTTCCGGGTTTGGGGGATCTTCCGGTTCAGGGTCTGGATTGCTTTGGGTGATCTGGATGCTAGCGCCGGTAACGCCCAATGGAGTGTACTTTACCTTTTCGCCGGTTAGGGTAACGGCACCGTCAGCGGTTAACACGCCGGTACTATTAACCGTACCGGTAGCGGTAATATCGAGGTCGGTTCCTGCCGTAATCTGGCCATCATTTGAAAACATATTCTCGCCGGCAACCATGACCTTACTGCTGGCCTCAAGCATACCGGTGTTGACGATTTTACCGCCGCCGGTCATTATTAGGTCGGCTGGCTCAGTAATTATAGCAGAGTCGGGATCATCCTCGTCTTCTTCATAAGGCACTCCGGCCTGAATGACTCCCTCGTTGATTACAGCACCTTCGGCCCTTATTGTTATGTCTTTTCTGGCGGCAAGTTGTCCTTTATTTTCAATATCACCGGCAGCGGTAATCTGAATGCTGCCGTCGGAAACAATGCTGGTTTCGTCAGTATGCAGCTCGCCGTCTTCGATATATTGCTTGTCATTTTGAATAAACGTAATTTTGCCGTCGTTGGTAATCGCCAGGCTGTTATTGGCGTAAATATCGCCTTGTATGTTATAACCTAGCCCTTTTTCCGTACCGACAAGCTGTATTTTCCCTGCATACATGCCGCCTAAGGCGGCAACATCCAAGGCTATGTCTGGTTTGTCTGCCAGCGGACTATCGATTGGCGTTACCGCCAGTGTCTGGTAGTTTACCGTATTAGCGCCGGTGATTATGTTGATTTCATCTTGCGCCCACAAGTCGGCATTAATGGCAGCGGCTCTTGTCATAATATCCAATTTCGATACCGGCTGATTGACAAACGTACCTGTTTCTTCATCAAAATCAGGGGCATTGCCAGTACCTTCAATTGCGATTTTGCCCCCGGTAATAGTAAAGCTGTCAATATTACCGCCGACAATATTGGGGGTACCGGTAACTAAAGACGCACGACTGGTATTGATAAAGCCAAAGCCGTTGCCAACAATCCCGTTGGGATTGGCGATAATAATAGCAGCCTTGTTCCCGGCCACTTCCATCATCCCGTTTAAGCGGGAAATATTGCCGCCCGTTACTTCATTGAGAATAATGGCGGCTGCCTGACCGTCCAGGCCAGTATTGGGGTTAATAGGTCCGGCCAGTTTTGAGGTAACGGCGGTACTGCCGGCATTGTTGTTGAAGATCAAGCCGGGAATGCCTACGTTAAAATCTGTAAATTTATTATGGGAAAGACCGGTTTCATTGGGTTTAACAATAGAAACGACAGGAACGCCGTTTTGCCCGTTTACTGCGGGCGCATTTTCCCCAGCCGACGCATCCGGCGTAACTGCCGCCGCGTATCCGGCAAGGGTTGGACATTGCAAGGCCCAAATGATTAAATAGGCAATAAGCTTTTGTTTGCCTTTACTCAACAAATTCATATTCTGATTCCATCCTTATATATATTTTAAAGTTGTGTTACTAACTGGAAGCCATAAACTTGATTCGCAGTGGTAAAACCCTTTGGCTTTTTGAGCGGCCAGCCTACCGACACGTCATATTGAAATTCACCGACTTTGCCCCGGAAGCCAGCGGCGCCGCCTACCAGCTCAGTGCCTGACAAGTATGCTGTCGCCGGACCGCTCACTTTTCCATAATCGACAGCTGTATACAATTGATGACTGGGCGCAAGCGGAAAGCGAAGTTCGTTCCTAATGACAATACCGTTTTCGGCAGATAAGGTTTGTTCCCCGTCAAAGCCTCTGACACTGTAGCGTCCGCCAATACTGATAAACTCGGAACCGTAAATTCGGTCGCCTGTCGCCTGACCGCGAACGTTCAAATTGTATTGTCCGGTAAATTTACCATAATCAACAGGTGCGGTAACGCTGAGGCCCCATAAAAACATATTGTACTGCGTTGTAGCCTCGCCTTTCAGGTCATCGGTTGGCCCGGGCACTGCTTTAAACCACGGTACACGCTTTTGCCAATATATTGCCGGTGGGACACTCCTGTTTGTATGGCGGTAGTATCCTGTCGCTGCACTTCTATTTCGGTACCGTTTATATAGCTGCGGCGCTTTTTATGAAGAATAGCAAACTCCAGGTCGGTTTTGCTGGTTTGGTTTCTCTGCAATAAATGGCTGATACTCAGTTGGTCACTGCTAAATTCCCCGGAAGAGATAAAGGGAAGCACAGCATTAGTAACTGTTTGACGGTATTCGTTATGGGAGTGGCTGTAGGAGACACGGTCATTGCCAAATGGGATTGAGTAAAAGATGCTGTTTGCCCGTGTGCCTTTTCGTTCTCCGGCTTGCTCGGCATCACTATTCCAGGAAATATAGAATAAATCATTTGCTGAAAGTAGCTGATCTAGCTCCAACGCCGTCGACATTTGCATTTTGCCGGTTTCTTTGGTGCCGGAATCATCCAGCGTAAAGACCAGCGACCATGGTTTACTCCTTTTGACATGAATGACCAGGTTGCTTTGTCCCATTTCTTGAGCCGGTTCGATTTTAATATCCACATCCTGGGAAGGGATGTACTTCATTTGATCCAATCCCTGCTCGATATCCCTGATATTGAGCAGACTTCCTTTGCCCATAGGTAAAGCATTGCCATATGTTCCCCAGGTACCGGGATCAGCAAAGCGGATGTTGGCGATTGTACCTGGTGCCAACGTAAAAAACATCCTGCCCCGTGACAGGTCTTGCTCTTCCACATACACTCTGGTTGTTACATACCCGCGGTCAACGATCTCAGTATTGATTTTGTTCATCAACATATTAATGCCTTGTACACCAATTCTCTGGCCGGCGAATTGCTGAAGGTACTCGTTGATCCAGCCAAATTTATGGGCAAACCGATCTGCTTTCAAGTAAAAGTGCTCTATTTTAAAACTGTTCTGCTCTTCCGGCAAGGTAAAACCGGCAAGATTGTTTTTCTGTTTATGGATAGTTGTCATCTGTCGTTTGCTTTGTCTTTCCCGCTCTGCTTCAACGCGTTTTGCCGCAAGCTCCTGTTCTTTTTGTTGAATGATGCTTTCTTGTTGCTGCAATATCTCGTCACTAGGCGGTGCGGCTAAAACGCTACCATTTATCCCTATGACAGTGCACAGAAACATTATTTTGCTTAATCTTTGTAACTTCATAAACACCCTCGCATTTTTCTAAAATATCAATCATTCTTCTGCTCTGTGTCCCACGAAATCCAGGAGTTTTTCCCTTTTATACCAAGTAATGTAAATTTGCCTTTATGTCAAGATTCCCCTCCGAGACTTTAGTCCTATATTCCCGACACAAAATTCCTATATCTGTATAATTTAGTAAGTTTATGTCGAATGGCACCACGAGCACAGATAGAATTTTATTTGCCATGCTGTCCAAACCATCCCCTTGACAGGAAGCATTTTCCCATGAAAAAAACCTCCTATCGTAGTTATCCTACGACAGGAGGTTTTTTCTATAGTGTATTGTTTCCGGCTGCGCGGTTGGCTGCCTCGATTGCCTGATAGGCAAAATCAGCTGACTGCCCTAACGTATGCAAGGTCTGAATTCCGTTATGGAATCCGCCGCCGTTAGCTGCGGCAACAAAATCCCAGTACCATTGCGCCCGGCGTAAATGTTCGCGTGCGGTGGCCAATTCAGCCTGGTTGGCGTTGGGGACGGCTGCGGCCTTTTGAATGGCGCCATGTGCTCGGGCAACAAGTTCGCCTGCTCGCCGCTGCATTTGCCAAGTATTATCCTGAATGGCTTTTACTTGGTTATAAAGCTGGTCACTCCCCTGGGTATGACAAGGGTAGCAGGCCTGCTCAACTTGCCGAAGTGGACTTGTCATCCAGTGCGATGAATACTTCTTGCCACTCTCCCGCACAAACGGCATGTGACAGTCAGCACAGGATACACCGAATTTGCCATGTGTACCGTTAGCCCATTCCTCAAAATCAGGATGCTGGGCCTTAAGCACCTTAACCCCTGAGTCGGGATGGACAAAGTCTTGCTCAAACCCATTAGGGTTAGCGGCATAGTATTGATACATTTCTTCCGGCGTATAACCTTTATCCCACGGGAAGACAACTTGCGTGGTACCTGGTACAAAGTAATATTCAGCGTGACACTGACCGCAGACATAGCTGCGCATTTCTTCACGGGTGGCTTTTGTCACATCAACACCCTTCCGTGACATTCCTTCAATAAATGCCGGGTTGATAACGCGCAAATTCATTGTCTCGGGGTCATGACAATTAGCGCAGCTTATCGGGTGCTTGGACTGCTGTTGCAATTCCGTCAGCGGCATATTTGCATATGCCCAGCCCATTTCATTATAGAACTTTTCAAGGGATGGCGTTTTACAGGTTATACAGGCCCCTTTACTAGTTGGGCCAATCCGCTTGGAATGTTGCAAGTCTTCAAGAGAATATAAATGTCCCCGGTCTTCAGTATAATCTTTGCTAAAGGGATTGCCTTTGAAGTTGGTATAGATTTCAGGCTGACGTTCAGCCTTCTGATAATTATTGCTGCCGTTATAGCCTGTAGGAGAATCAGCCATTTCTAAATTCTTCTGATAACTGCTATATTGCAAAGGATAGGCGTTGCCCCACACAGCTGGGTCATACTCTCCAGCTGGAATTGATGTGTGTTTGATGCTATCCGGCGGTTTAACGGCCCAGACCCGGACAACAACAAAACCGAAAAACAGTACCAGTATCCCAGCGAATACCGCTAAAAACTTTTGCATCCTACTCAACTTTTACCCCTCCATCCGGCTGACTTTGTCTGTGCGGAATAGTACGGTGGCATTTGGTACAGTCAGCACCGCCGGCTGACATAAAAGTGCCCTCAATCGTTGAAGCGTGACAGCGTAAGCAGTTTTTGTTGGCAATCACTCTAGCCGTCTCGGTAAACCGAATGGTATCCGGATAATCCCGCAACACTTCATGATAAGTATGCCGCATACCATTTTCCCCCTTGGTATACAGCTTGGCAAGCAGGCTGTCTTGCGGTAAATGGCATTCGCCGCAGCTAAACTGCTTATGGTTGGATGCTTGCCACGTAAGCGTAACATGTTTCATTGAATGACAACTGCCACAAAATAATGGCTTATCAGCGTATGCTAACCCGGCTCCAAATATTGCCACACCCAATACAGCGGCAACAGCCCCCAGCAAAATCAGTTTTACGGAGTTGCGGCTAAAAAATTGTTCGGTGTCCAAGGCTTCCACTCCCTTCTCATGTCGCTGAGCCCCCCTAATCGAGTATGCTAAAGCGCGTAGCTATGCAGACCTGGCAGCAGCACATTGACGCCGATAAAGGTAAACAGCACCGTTATAAATCCAATTATTGTCCATAGCATGGCTTTACTGCCCCGCCAGCCTAGCGCTGCCCGACCATGAAGATATACAGCGTAAACCAGCCAAGTAATTAGCGACCATGTTTCTTTCGGGTCCCAGCTCCAGTACGAACCCCAAGCGTACTCGGCCCATACCGCCCCCGTTAAAATAAGCAGGGTCAGGAAAGGCAGTGCTAGAGCAATTAATTGATTGGCCATATTCTCAAGTGTGTCGAGCTCCGGCAGAGCCCCAGCCAGTGGGCCGTCATTACCGCCTTGTTCCAGCTTGAGTTTTAAGAAATACGTTGCCGCAATAGCACACGATGCCGCAAGTGCTCCATAAGCCACAACTGCTGTTAGAACATGAATCAGCAGCCAGTTGCTTTTTAGGGCCGGCACCAATGGCCGCGCCTCTTGGTAAAACAACGAAAATACTCCTGCCAGAACAAAGGCCATTGGCAAGACAAAGCCACCCAGCGCCTTGCGCTTGCACCGGTATTCTATAGCGAAATAAATTAAAACTATGCCCCAGACCAGTACCATGCCAAATTCGTACATATTGGCAAACGGAAGATGACCTGAAACGAAAGTACGCGAGATAATCGCCAAAGTATTAGATATAACACCGACTATACTTAATAGCAGTCCGACAGTTGCTAGTTTTTCCTTCAGCCATACTAAATAACCAATATAAAAACAGCTCGCCGCAAAATAACAAAAAAATGCAAAAGTAAAATACTGCGCTTCGTACTCTGCCATATTAAGTTTTCCTCCTGCTCGCTCCAGCCGGTGCCAGATGCTTATTTAAATTATCGGTTACCTGCCCAAACAATTCACGATTACCCTGCCCGCCTATGTCAACCTTTGCCGTACCCGCTTTGTTCGTCACAGTCAACCATAACCTTAGACGCCTTGTATATAGGCTGACAAAAAAGCCTGCAGCCATCATAATGAACCCAAACCATACAACCGGTACACCGGGATCATGTTTTATCTGCAGGCCGGAAAATGGCTGAGCGGCAGTAAACTTGACCGTATTATGACCAAGCGGTATTACCTCGCCAAGCTTTGCCGCTCCCCAGTCCACTTCACGTCCATTGCGGTAAATTATGTAGAGAACATGGGGATTGCGCAGCTCAGGCGACATACTGACCATGGGCTGGTCGGGATTAAAGTCCGGAATAAAGCGCATCGGCCTAACTACTATACCGTCATTCTCGAGCACCCCATGCTCAGCAACGCTGGCCTCCTTTACAACTTCTCCCTTGGAGTTAGTTATCTGCGTGTTCAGACTAGTACCGTATGAAAATTGATATACCATTATTCCATTATATTCGAGCGGATGATTAACCTTCACTTCCCGGCTCAACACCTTACTGCCATTTTGTTCAACGGTGATATCGCTAATCCAGTCAGAAACCGACCCATCTTTATAGTATTCAGTGGTAAAATTATTGAGTTTTAAACTGAATGGCTGTTTAACACCGGGGTATTGCGAACTTGATATTTCGATAGCTTTGCCGACCGGTAGAGCTATATCCTGACTAAATCCGTATATATTGCCATAGAGCGCACCTGCTGTGATTACCAGCAACGATAAATGCACAGTAAGCGTCCCCCAGGGGGCTAATCGTCCCCGTTCGGCATAGATTATCGGCCCTGCCTCATCCTGATCTGTTCTAATGCGAAACCCGTCGCGGGCCAACAAATTTGCCACCGTCACCGCCGCACCCTCGATCGGCAACTGAGTAGTTAGCTGCCGATAGTTGGGCAAACTGTCCAGCTTAGGTATTGGACTAACTTGTGGTGATACCGTTGCTTTCCACAAAACTGGCAAGCGTCGGGCACTGCAGGTTAAAACATTAACACATAACAATCCTAGCAATAATCTGAACCACCACGTATGATATACATCACCTAGCAGTACATTCTCACGTCCAGGGGGAATTAAGGTTCCCAAGAAAGCGGCCGCCATTAATAAAAAAAGCAACCCAATTCCGGTCTTCATTGACACAAACCCGCGGAACAATTGATTTAATATCCCCCTATTTTGGGTCTTACCAGCTTCACTTTGAGGAATTACCGGTCCTTCGGCCATCATCGCCCTCCCATGTAAAGATTACTGACTTTTTAGATAATTTTATTATTAATATACGATCTTGTCAATATCCTTATTATATAATTATTTCCCCCAAATTATCCCACTATAAAGCTATGCTCCTAATTTGGCATAAATATGAGCGCGCAGCAGACGGGCTTTAAATTCCCATAAGCCGTATTTGGGCTGCAGCACATTAACACGTTTAAGCAAATATGGATTGGCGGCTGCAAAATTCAGCCCAGCAACGCCGGTACAGGCACCGCGATAACCTGCTTGCTGCAAAATGCCTGGCAGTTCAGCATCGTATGCGCCATACGGATAGGCTATAAAGTTAATAGGAGTTCCCAGTTTTTCCTCCAGAACGGCCTTTGAGATACGCACCTCAGACTCGCGCTGCTGGCGGCCGAGCGTGCTTAAGGCAACATGACTGGCTGTATGTGAACCAATCTCGGTAGACCGAGCCTGTAATTCTTTGATTTGCTCCCAGGTTAAATAGTTTTCCTGACCGACTGAACGGCTGATAACAAAAACCGTTGCTTTGAGACGGTATTTCTCTAGAATCGGCAGTGCTGCCAGCAGGTTGTCGGCATAGCCATCATCAAAGGTTATAACAACCGGTTTATTCGGCAGTTTGCTTTTTCCTTCGGCAGCATCAATTAATTGCGCCAAGGAGACAGCAGTATATCCTTTATCGGCTAAATACTTCATTTGCTCTTCAAACTGAGCCTGGCTGACACTATAAATATCCGCATCATCTCTTACGCGATGGTAAGCAAGGATGGGGACTCCAGATGTGGGGAGAATAAACCAAATAAAGATTAGTGCAATAAAAAAGGCGTAAAACGCCCATAGCCTGTTAGCATGTCCCATTATTTTCCTTCTTTCAAATCGTCCGCAATCTGCTGCAACTTGCGCAAGCGGTGATTGATGCCGGATTTGCCAATATGCCCGCCTAGAATCTCAACTAATTCCTGTAATGCGGCCTCAGGATGGTTCAGCCTGACCTCAGCGGCTTCCCTTAAAGTATGCGGCAGCTTTTCAAGACCGATCGTTTGTTTTATGTATCTTATAGCCTCAACCTGACGAATAGCAGCATTGACAGTTTTCTGGAGATTGGCTGTCTCGCAGTTCACTAGGCGGTTTATCTGATTGCGCATATCCTTTACCACCCGCACGTTTTCAAACGCCATTAGGGCATTATGCGCGCCAATAATCCGTAAAAAAGATGTTATGGCGTCACCGTCTTTCAAATAAACGATATAATCTTTTTTACGGTTAGTCATGCCGACCGGTAATTTGAAGTTCTTTAACAGCCGTACCAAGGTTTTGGCAAAATCGACGTTGGAGGTGACAAGCTCAAGATGGTATTCTCCTTCCGGCTTGCTTACCGAACCACCGCCGAGAAAAGCGCCACGCAGATAAGCCCTCCGGCAGCACGATTTTCTGAGAATGCCTGAGTCACTGCCAATGTTAATGCCATCACCCTTCATAATGCCTAACGCTGACAACAGTTCGGTTACAACCGGTGAAGGCACTACCTTGATTAAGTAACTGTTGTTTTTCTTAAGGCGCCGCCCCCGCGTAACCACGACCTCAGTTTTAAGACTGAACCCGCTTTTAATCAAACTAAGCACCTTGCGGGCAACAGCAGCATTCTCAGTTGTAAAAGTTACCCCTAAATTACGATTGCCGCCGATCAACATGGTCCCACCCATCCGCATGAGAGAGGCTAATTCAGCCAAATGACAGCAGCTTCGTTCACCGGCTAAGCGGGCCAGTTCATTTTTTACGTCAGTGGAATATGAAGACAAGGTTATTCCTCCGCTTAATCTTCTAGATCTTTAAGTTTCTTGATATTGTCGGCTATAAGATAATAGTCCAGCAGCCGCATCCGTTCCGAGTTGTTTTTGAGGTTGTAAATCATGGAAATTATTGTCCTGGACAATTTTACGGGATCATGGCGCACAAGATTTGTCTCGCTGATAATATTTGCTTCGACCACCTTAACACCCATGGCCTCGATAGCCTCTGTATCAGCCTTAACCGGAAAAGCGCCCTGACTGGCATAAACCGTCTGAAGGCTTTGCGCAACATCCTGGGAGTTAACAACAACGTAGTCGATAACCGGCCCGGCGTGTTCCAGGATGGCCTTTACGTGCTGAGCAGCTGTATAGCCGTCTGTTTCACCCGGTTGGGTCATCACATTGCAAATATAAATCTTAACAGCCTGCGTCTCGCGCAGCGCCTCAGCCACACCCTTGACCAAAAGATTAGGCAGCACACTGGTATACAAACTGCCAGGTCCGAGAATTACGGCATCAGCATCATTAATGGCCTCAAGCACACTTTTAACCGGCTCGGCGTCCTCGGGCTGCAACGTGACTTTTTTTATCGGCTTTCGGGCCATTGGTATTTGGGACTCACCTTCAACAATGGTGCCGTCTTGCATTTCGGCAAGCAATCGCACCGTCTGCGTCGACGCCGGAAGCACTTGCCCGCGGACTGCCAAAACCTTGCTTGATTCCTTGAGCGCCTTTTCCACATCGCCCAAAACTTCAGTCATAGCCGCGATAAACAAATTACCAAAACTATGCCCAGCTAAATCCCCAGCGCCGCCGAATCGATGCTGGAACAGTTTTTCCATGAGCGGTTCAGTATCGGCCAATGCTACCAGACAATTGCGCAAATCACCCGGCGGAATAATCCCTAAATCTTCCCTAATCCGACCGGATGACCCGCCGTCATCGGCAACCGTGACAATAGCCGTTATATTACTGGTGATACTCTTAATACCTCTAAGCAGCACCGATAAGCCGGTACCGCCGCCGATTACGGCTACTGCCGGTCCCCTTGTCAGCTTGCGTTTTTCGAATATTATCTCGATCAGCCGGTCAGCGCCCTCGGGAATTACAACGCTGATAACTGAACGGATAATTTGCTGCGTAGCTAAAGTCATAACAACTAACCCGCTGGCTATGATGGTCATACCGACAATTGTGGTAACTGTATAATAGTAGTTACCGGTCGCCAGATATGCCATACGAAAGATTGTTTCCTCAATCGCACCGACATACTTATAGTTAAAAACAATCGCCAAGCCGATACTGGCAGCAATAACTCCGACCGAAAACAGCAGCAGCCAGCGCTTTAGTTTTATGCCAGGATAAAGCCATTTCAGAAAGTGCATTAATCACACCTGCGCTTAAGCGGGGATAACCCCCGCAATATTCTGTTGTTAACCCTCGGGATGAACTTCGACGTCATTATGTTTTACATCCCGATGTTCGATTGTTACCTTGTACCCCTTGCTTCTCAGACCTTCATAGATCTTATTGGCGACAAAGACTGACCGATGCAGTCCGCCTGTACAGCCAATCGCAATAACGAGCTGACTTTTGCCTTCGCGGATATAGTTAGGCACTAAGAAATCAACTAATCCGCCCAGCTTTTCCATAAACTGCTGAGTAATAGGCCATTTCCAGATATACTCGCTGACCTCAGGCACTATACCGCTTTTACGGCGCAGCGACTCAACGTAGAATGGATTAGGTAAAAACCGCACATCAAATACCATATCAGCATCAAGGGGCACACCAAACTTGAAACCAAATGAAACAACAGTAATCGTCATTCGTTCAGCTTCACTCTCGCAGCCGAATAAACTTGCAATTTTATCTTTTAATTTAGCAGTCGACAAGTCTGATGTATCAATAATATGGGTCGCCCGGCCACGGACATGTTCAAGGCGCTCACGCTCACGGGCAATACCTTCACTGATTCGCCCATGCGGCGACATCGGGTGGCGACGCCGACTTTCTTTATAGCGGCGGATAAGTGTTTCATCAGATGCTTCTAAAAACAGCATCTCAAACATATCGCCCCGGCTTTCCATTCCCTCAAGCATTTGGATTAAGGTATCAAAAAATTCTCGCCCGCGAATATCAACGACCAGCGCAATTTTGCTCACCCGGCCCCCAGTCTGCTCACATAACTCGGCAAATTTAGGAATAAGAGCCGGCGGCAAATTATCAACACAAAAATATCCCAGATCCTCCATAGCGCGAACGACCTGGGTTTTCCCCGCGCCCGACATGCCAGTTATAATTACTAAACGAACTTCTTCCATCGGTAACACCCCCGGCAAATTAGACTATTCGATAGACTTATTACGGTTACTGTGCCGCGTTAAATAACGGTAAACTAGATCGACTTCAAGTATCAATTACCTGAGCGGGGGGAATTTCATGTTGTGGATATCCTCCCTTTATTACAATTATATGGCAATCCCGACAAAAAAGCAAAACTCCCCCTACGGGGCAAAACGCAATGTTCTCACGCTGATAATCATATTTAAAAAAGGGCAGCCGCCGGGGCATTTTGACCCTGACGACTGCTCCTACTACCTCATTATCGGGAACTGTACCCCTCCGGCTATCGTTTCCTTGTCGCCGTATACCCACCACGAAACATTCTTATACAACGGGCCGTTAAGTTGAGCGGCCGGACCTTCCTTAGACCAGCCTAGACCTACATTAAACAACGGTTTTGGAGCGGTGATATTGACCCGCATCTCGGTTTGTTCGGTGACAACTAATTTACCCTTCTCAAACTTAACATCCTCTTTTACCTCGGCCGGAACCTCAAAATCTTTGCCATTTACCTTAACATAGATTTTACCCTCTTTTCGTTCGAATTGGACATCGGTTTTCTCAGTCTGACCGGTCTTAGAATCAATTTCTTTAGGAACATACACAATTTCTTTGGTATGAGAGTTTGAACCCTGAACATATACTACTTGCGGCTCACCTGGCTTTGATTTTTCCCCAGCCGTATTGATAGTAATGTTAGGGGCCTGCAATGCTTTCTCCTGTTTTGTCGATTGATACTGTTTGTATTCGTAGTAGCCGATACCAAATACGGTTAATATCAGCAATAGAATGACAAAAAACTTCCATTCGACCTGAATCAACCTAAGCATAATAACCTCCTTTGCTGCCTATTCGCCGTATACATTCCTGAAAGCGGAGCTTTTAAACGCCCGCAGCAATAAGTTATTAGATTTTATGATTCGGTCGGTTGTACAAATAACAAAAAAAGCAAAAAAATGTAAAACCCCGGCAGTTGCCGGGGTCTCATTTACTTCATACTCATTCCAACTTTTATTAATCTGCATACGCGGGCGGTAGCGTCTTCAACAATCTTATCGCCGGCCTGCATACATTCTTCTAACGACATAGGCTGCGGTACTGTGCTAGCCAAACCGTCAATTCCCTGACATAGCACATCGTCAGCGCCGTCACCTAAGCCACCTGCAATGCAGACAACAGGAACATTATACTGTTTGGCGACCTTAGCTGCGCCAACCGGAGCTTTGCCAAAGGCTGTTTGAAAATCAGTCCGGCCTTCGCCGGTTATCAGCAAATCGGCTGTTGCTACCATATTTTCAAAGCCGGCAGCCTCAAGCACAATCTCAACACCCGGTCTCAGCTCCGCGTTGGTAAAGAACAAAAGACCTGCTCCCAAACCGCCGGCTGCACCGGCGCCGGGATAATTAGCCATATCTTTGCCGGTTGCTTTTTCAGCAACTTTAGCGTAAACGGCAAGCGCGTTGTCAAGCTCGGCTACCATTTCCGGGGTCGCGCCCTTTTGCGGACCATATACTGCCGACGCGCCGCGCGGACCGCACAGTGGATTATCGACATCGCAGGCCACCATTATTTCAGCTTCGGCCACACGAGGATCCATATTTGACAGATCAATTTGCGCTAAGTTCACCAAGGCACCGCCACCCTGCGGCAATTCCTTGCCGGAGGCATCGAGAAATCTTGCGCCAAGCGCTTGAGCCATGCCGGTACCACCGTCATTTGTAGCGCTACCGCCGATACCGATAATAATTTTTTTCAAGCCCTTTTCTAAAGCCGACTTCATTAGCTGGCCGGTACCATAAGTAGTAGTAACGCGCGGGTCGCGCTTGTCTTGGGGAACTAACGGCAAGCCCGATGCGGCTGCCATTTCCATAACCGCGGTTTCACCATCGCCTAATATACCCCAATAAGCCTTGACAGGCTCACCAATCGATCCCATAACTTGCTCGTAGATGATTTGACCGCCGGTCGCTTCTACCAGCGCTTCAACCGTCCCTTCGCCGCCGTCGGCGATTGGCGCTTTCAATACTTCGGCTTCGGGAAAAACAGTTAAAATGCCTCTTTCCATAGCGTTGGCAACACCTAATGCTGAAACACTGCCTTTAAATGAATCTGGAGCTACTACAATACGCACTGGACAATCACTCCCTCACCTTTTGTACCTTGCATAATCCAAAAATATCAACTCATTATAAGAATATTAGAAAAAATTACGAATTTTCCTGCCGAACCTGCAATTTTATTTAGCT
>JGI24707J26582_10001427_pt1 | contig 18750 bp, 14 predicted proteins | sample BioPla1DNA1_FD_26582 | JGI IMG/M metagenome (IMG submission 26582)
GTTGAAGTAAATGGTGCTGCCAGACTAGTAGGATTGGATAATGGAGATAGCACAGATTATGACAGCTATAAAGGGGATAATAGAAGATTGTTCAGTGGTAAGCTTGTAGCTATACTTCAATCAAAGCTTCGTGGTGGTAAAATTCAAATATCAGCTGAAGGAATAGGCCTCGAAAGTGCTATGCTAGAGCTTTACTCAGGGAAAGCCGATTTATCAAATACTTGTGGTATTTCTGTTGTCAATGCAAAAAGCAAAGGAGCTTATCCAACACTTCAGACAGAATATACCGAGGAAGTGCCTATAAGAACTCTTAAGCTTAGCTGTGATAGTAAAAATTTAAATGAAAAATTTCCCGAGGCACTAGTAAAAATTGATGTTTATCCCAAAAATGCTACCTATAATGATATNAGCGTAAAGGTTGTAAAAGAAAATGGAGTAGTATGCACAAGTGCCATTGCAGAGCTTATTATGCCGGAAAAGGATAAAATCGTTGTAAAGGCTTTGGGTGACGGTAATTTCAGATTGCGTGTGATGGCAAACAACGGTGCTTACCATCCAAGNGTCATTTCGGAAATGACATTTACAGCTAGCGGTTTAGGCTCGGCAGTTAAAATGCCCTATGATTTTATTAGTGCAAGCTTTTTTGACTATTCAAATTCTGCTTTAAAAATTATTGAAAACGGTGCTTTAGGTGGATTTGAAGGGTGTTCTTCAATACTATATAAAAGCTATGATTTTGGAAATGGTACAAACGAGTTAATTTTACACATAGGTAACACAACACAAGGTGATGTGCCTATTGAATTATGGCTTGGAGATTGTGATAATGGTGGCAAGCATATTATTACTGCTAATTTCCCGCACAATGGAAGATGGGATGGATTTTCACCTGTAAAATTCGCTTTACCAGAAAAAATAATTGGTGTTCATGATATTTGCTTTGTTATAAAGGATAGAATAATATTTGGTGGATTTGAGTTTAAAGAAATAAACAAGGCGTACGAAAAAAACCTTGCCACAAACAATATTGAATTGTACGGCGATAATTTTGAAATATCAGGTAATAATATCGAAAGGATAGGAAACAATGTTACCATATCCTTTGGGGAAATGAATTTTGGTGCCGGAACAAGTAAAATAATTATTTGTGGACGTACACCTAATGAAAAAAATACAATACAACTAAGATATGTCTGCGATAATGGTACAAGAATGACTCAAGTACTTGAATTTAATCAAAGTGCTGATTATGTTGAACGGGAATTTGACCTTAATATGCTTAGCGGCAGAGCAGATATAAGCTTTGTGTTCCTGCCGGGAAGTAATTTTGATTTTAGCTGGTTTAAATTTATTAAAAATGGTGAAGAATAAGTAAAAAAATCATCTTATAATGATACACTTTTGCAATTGTATTGTAATCTTTTATTACTTGACGTTTACAAAAATTAGTTGTATAATAAAGACGAAAACTTTTGTAAATTAATTCACTTTAACCTTTAACAAAGAAAGGAGTAAGTGGTGACAAAAAAACAAATTATACCAATAGCTTTTATTGTAATATTCAGCTTTGTGCTTTCAGCCTGCAAGGATGATGATAATAGCTCTTCTAATAATGATATTAACACCTCTGTTTCTCAGTCAAGCACTAGCACAATGCAGCAAACTACCTCTATTACAACAGTTGCGGATACTACAATTGTTACTACAACCCCTCCGAATATTAATCGTGATTTAGCGTATAGAATCACTACTACTGCAAAATCTCTATTAGGTGTTCCTTTTACAATGAACAGTGCCGACCCTGTAAATGGCTTTGATAATTCAGGCTTTATTTACTATGTTTTAAAACAGAATAATGTTATCAGTTTTCCACGTGTTGTTGAAGAACAGGTAAAAATAGGAACTAGAGTTTCAAAAGATAAAATGCAATCAGGCGACTTAGTTTTCTTTTGGTCCGACGATTCATCTTCTCCTGATTTTGGGGGAATATATATCGGAAATGGTAAAATGATAGCCTGTCTTAGCGTAGGAGATGTTGTAGCAGAAGTAGATATTACTACTACTTATTATACTGAACATTTTTATGCGGCTACTAGTATGAATGGTTAGCTATTATAAAAAAAGAGCAACTCTGCATTACTGCAGGTTGCTCTTTTTTATATTCATAAAATTATAGCTTTGCTTATTCGCACTCAATTATAATTTACTCCCCTTTGAACCTAAGCCCGCATTAGAAAGAATATTTGTATCAAAGGAAAAGGTAATCTCAGATTCCTGTCTAAAACGTTTTAAAGCAAGCTCAATCATTCTATCTAACAATGCATTATATTTCATGCCAATCTTATCCCATAAATAAAATGAAAGCGAACCTGGTATAGTATTAAATTCATTAATATAAAATTCCTGCGTATGATTATTAAGCAGAAAATCTATCCTTGCCACACCATTGCAGTTAAGATACTTAAATGATTCTACTGCAGTTTTTCTAATATTTTCTCTAAGCTCGTCGCTTATATTAGCAGGAATTTTACGCTTTAAGCTAGCCATTCCAGCTTTTGAACTTTTGCCACCGTCTTCATATTTATCATGAAAATTCAATATATCACTTGCATTTAATGGCTCTTCACATTCTGACGCTTCAGCAAACTCAATATCTCCAAGAACAGAACAATTTATTTCACGAAGATTAGCAACGCAAGGCTCGGCAATTATAGCACTTGCATATGAAAAAGCATCTTCTAAAGCTACTTCAAGCTCTTCTTTAGTATTTACCTTAGAAATACCAATGCTTGAGCCTAAATTTACCGGTTTAATTATAATAGGATATTCAAGCTTTTTTTCAATATCATTTACTACATTTTCAGGATTTTTATAATTAACAAAAGAGTATCTATACCCATCTACAACAGGAAATCCACCGTTCCTAAGTAAAACCTTAGACACATACTTATCCATTCCTATCGCTGATGAAAGCACATCACACCCTGCAAAAGGCAATCCTAAGCTTTTAAAATAACCTTGCAAAGCACCATCTTCTACATTTGTGCCATGAGTAACAGGAAGTGCAACATCAATATATGAAATATCATTTTTACCTAGCTTTTTTGCTGGGTATTTTGTCATCACAACCTTATTCTCATAGTTTATAAAAGTAACTCTCTGTGACTTTTGAAGGAGCAGATCAACGTCTTCAAATGCTTTTATCTCCCTCATAACAGCATTAGTAAAAAATTCACCCTTTTTAGTAATATAAATGGGTATAATATCATATTTTTCTTCATTTAAATTTTTCATTGCCTGAACAGCAGAAATAACAGAAACCTCATGTTCCACACTTTTCCCACCGAAAAAAACACCTACTCTTATCTTCATAACACACCTCTACTAATAGTTATCTGGTAAATCATTTTCCAATAAAACTATTTTTCTTTTATCTGTTTTTATTACATTTATATGTGATAATGCTGAATGTATACTGCTTGCAACAAAAATCTGCTTTGCAGGAAAGTTTTCCTCATATAATCCTTTTTTTATAGGAACAGCCTGCTTTTCACCTACTAAAATCACATAGTCGCAGACTTTTGCAGCTTGCCTTCCAAACTGCTCATTGAGTTCGTCCTGCATCCCTCCAAGCTCAACCATTCCGGGAGTAACAAGCACCTTATAATCATCAAATAAAGCAAGTGTATCAAGTGCCGCCTTACAACCATTAGGGTTGGAATTGTAAGCATCATCTATAAAAGTTATATCACCCTTATCAAGCAATTGCAGCCTGTGCGGTACTCCCTTTATTTTTCTTAGCTGAGGTCGAATTTCATCAATAGTCATACCCATCTTCATAGCCATAGCAACAGCACCTACTAGATTAATTGCATTATGCTCACCTAATAGCTTTGCCGAAAGATTCTCAGCTACTTCCTTCTCTGATTTTATTGAAAAGCTCATTCCACTTCTGCTGGCTTTAATATCAAATGCAGTATAAGAAAAGCTATCACTTTTATCTGCCTGCTGTGTACCATATAACTCGTATTTTCTCTGGGGTAGATTGTTAATAATAGCGTCGCTGTTTCCATTCATTAAAAGCACTGCATTTTCCGGTAAAGCATCAGCCAGTTCCAGCTTTGTTTTCACTATATTTTCAAGACTGCCAAAGCTTTCTAAATGCTGTTCGCCTATTGAAGTAATAATTCCATGGTGAGGATGAACAATATCACATATTTCTTTTATATCATTTACCCATTTCGCGCCCATCTCACATACGAATATCTGGTGAGTAGGCTTTAGCTCCGTCCTTATTGTTTTAACAATTCCCATCGGGGTATTATAGCTTTCAGGAGTCATTAATGTATTAAATTTTCCATTGAGAATTGTAGTGAGATAATACTTCATGCTGGTTTTCCCATAGCTGCCTGTAATACCGATTATAATCAAGCTTGAATGTGATTTGAGTATTTTCTTAGCATCATTAATATAATATCTTTGCACAGCCTTTTCAATGGGTTGATTAATTAGGTTTGCAATAAGAATAATTACTGGAGAAAAAGCAAAAACACAAGCAATAACTAAAACATCAAGTGTTGAGGTAATAAATATAAGCGAATACAAAGCTAAAACAATTATAAATGTAGTTACTAAAAGTCTTTTTACTCGTGCTGTATATACAAGAGGCTTTTTTGTTTCTTTTTTATAATTTTTCTTAATATAAAATAGGAAAATCACAATTAGCAAAATTATAGGCGAATACCATAGCTTTATAGAAAAAATGCCAAGCAAAAATGCAAAAGCATTAAACACAAGCAAGCATTTGTTTTTCATGAGCCATGAAAGCTGCGTATCAGTACGATAATAATTCAGCTGAAAAATATGTATATTATTTATTATACTTATCACGCTGGCTATGGCAGATAAAATAATACTGAGATAAAATATAATTTCCATAACATCTCCAATTTTAACTAATATTTAAATAGCTGCTCAAAATGCTATTTACTACATATGGCTGGTCTAAAAAAGGATAGTGTCCCGCATTTTTAACTATTGCAAGACCTGCCTCAGGTATTAATTCCTCCATTATTTTTCCGTCGCTTAAAGGTGTGGCATCATCATTTTCTCCCCATATAAGCAAGGTAGAGGGCGAATTTATCTTAGGCATAAAAGGTGTTAAATCCTCATTAACCACACGCACCAAGGTTTGCCTCATAATTTCACTAGCATTTTTATAATCCTCAGAGCCCATTTTATTTTTTAATTTTTCAAGTGCATTGGGAAAAACCTTGCTTCCTAAACGTGAAGTCAAGATTCTTTTAGATAGCTTAAAAGCCTTTTGCCTGACTATTTGAACAATTGTTTTTTTCGGCATAACACCTGCACTATCAATAAGAATTATATTGCTTATTTCAAATGGTAGGTTTTTTCTGGACGCAAGCTTTATTATTATCCTACCACCTAGTGAATGACCTAGTAAAATTAATCTTTTACAATGCATTTGCCTTATAAATTCCAATACAAAATCAGCAAAGTCATCAACGCCAAATGCCTTTTCAGGCTCCTGTGTCTGCCCAAATCCGGGCAAATCAAGTGCTGTAACGCAAAATTTCTTCTCTAATAAGGATATTATGCCCTTAAATGGTTCAACACTTGTACCCCACCCATGCAGCAAAAGAATGTTTTCGCCATTCCCACTGGAAATATAGTGAGTATTTATACCATTTATATTAATAAACAATGTCCTACCCCCTGATTTTAGCAGCATAATAATCACGCTGAGAAACTGCAAGCCTGTCGCATCTCTCATTTTCCGGATGCCCTGCATGGCCTTTTATCCAATTAAATCTAACATTATGTATTTTTAACAAATGCAAAAGCTCTTCCCACAAATCTGAATTTAGTGCCGGCTTTTTGTCTGATTTTATCCAATTATTCTTTTGCCATTTTTCCGCCCATCCCTTTGTTATACCATCAACGACATATTTGCTATCACTTGTTATCTTCACATCACAAGGACGATTTAAAGCTGAAAGCCCTGCGATAACACCACTTAACTCCATGCGATTATTTGTCGTATTCACTTCTCCGCCGTATATTTCCTTTTCTTTTCCTCTGCATCTTAAAATAACCCCATATCCGCCCGGACCAGGATTCCCCGAACACGCACCATCTGCAAATATCTCAACAAAATCTCGATTTTCAGACATACTTACCCCTTACTTTGTTTTAATAGCTATAAGTATTATATATCAATTTGCTTTAGTTTGCAAGAAAAATTTGAGGNTTACATATTTTAAGGGGAGATTAACCTCCCCTTGTTAAACAAANTNACTCAGAGCANTCCAAAAGCTTAGCTTCTTCAAGCACGGCTATCAGCTCACCGTCTTTTCCGACATCTACAACAGCACTATCTCCTTTTTTAATCTTTCCGTTAAGCAAATATGCAGCAAGCATATTTTCCACCTTAGCATTTATTGCTCGTTTCATAGGTCTTGCACCATAAGCCTCATCATAGCCCTTATTCAGTAAAAATTCCTTTGTCTTATCAGAAAAAACTATTTCAATGCCAATAGCCTTTGCCCTTAGCCTAACCTTTTCAAGCAAGTTTGCACAAATAATTTTTAAATCATCTCTTTTTAAGCGATTAAATATAATAACTTCATCAATTCTATTTAAAAATTCAGGACGAAACTGCTTTTTAAGCTCCGATTTTATCTGTTCCTCCATATTTCTTTCTGTGTCTATCCCAGCAAAACCAATTGAGGGCTTGTTTTTGACAATAAAATCAGCGCCAATATTACTCGTCATAATAATAATTGTATTTTTAAAATTAACCTTTCTACCTTGAGAACTAGTGAGCATACCATCCTCAAGTATCTGCAAAAGAATATTATAAATATCACTATGAGCCTTTTCTATTTCATCAAACAATATTACGCAGTAAGGATTTCTTCTAACCTTTTCAGTTAATTGCCCTCCCTCATCATAGCCGACATATCCAGGAGGCGAACCTATAAGCCTTGATACTGAATGTTTTTCCATATATTCAGACATATCAAATCTAATTAGCCTTTTTTCATCACCAAACATAGCCTCTGCCATAGCCTTGCATAATTCTGTTTTTCCTACACCGGTAGCACCTAAAAATATAAAGCTTCCAATAGGCTTTTGTGGATCGTTAAAGCCTGTACGCCCCCTTTGTACTGCATTCGCTACAAGTTTGACAGCCTTATCCTGTCCTATCACTCTTTTTAAAAGTATTTTTTCAAGATTTGCAAGCTTTTTACTTTCATCTATATCTAAGCGTGAAAGTGGTATACCCGTCCACTCTGCAACAATTTTTTCTATATCACTGCGAACAACCTCGCCAAAGTCATCAGCTTTATCAGCAAATTCACGTTTTTTAAGCTCAAGCTTTGTTAATAAAACCTCTTCGACATCTCTTAGCTGTGCTGCTTTTTCAAAATCTTGACTATTAATTGCTATCTGCTTATCAAATTGTAATTTTCTTAGCTCATCTTCAATTTCCTTAATCGGAGAAGGCATATTTGCACTTTGAAGTCTTTTTGCAGAGGCTGCCTCATCAATTAAATCTATTGCTTTATCAGGCAGAAATCTATCAGTAATATATCTTACCGATAGCTCAATAGCAGCTTTTATTGCATCATCACTAATCTTTACTTTGTGATGAGATTCATACTTCTGCTTTAATCCTAATAATATTTCTTTAGCCGAACTTTCGTCAGGCTCATTTACCGTCACCGGTTGAAAGCGTCTTTCCAAGGCAGAGTCCTTTTCAATAAACTTTCTATATTCATCAAGTGTGGTAGCGCCAATTAGCTGTAATTCGCCTCTGGCAAGCTGAGGCTTCAATATATTTGCAGCATCAATTGCACCTTCTGCCGCACCTGCACCTATAATATTATGAATCTCATCTATAAAAAGTATAATATTTTTATTCCTCATCACTTCTTCAATAGCTGACTTTATACGTTCCTCAAAATCTCCCCTATATTTTGCACCAGCAAGCATAGAGGTTATATCAAGCATAAAAAGCCTCTTNTCTCTCATAACCTCAGGAACATCACCATTTATTATTTTTAGTGCCAAGCCCTCTGCCACAGCTGTTTTACCTACACCTGTTTCGCCTATAAGACATGGATTATTCTTTGTTCTTCTTAAAATAATTTGTACTACTCTGCTTATTTCCTCTTCTCTGCCTATCACGGGGTCAATTTTACCCATCGCTGCCATTTCAGTTAAATCTAAGCCATATTTAGACAATGCGCCCTTTAATTTTGTGGGGGAATTATTAGAAAACCGTCCTTGCCTTGTGGAGGTTTCCATATAATCACTATCACTCTTGCTTTTTGCATCGGGTGACAAAATAGCAGAGCACTCAGCAGTAATAGCGCTTATATTTACGCCTAAATCCCTTAGAAAAATTACTCCATAGCATTCCTTATCTGCAAGAATTGCCCTTAAAATATGCTCCGTTCCTGCCAGCTTGTGCCCTGCCGCACGTGAATAGGTTGTAGCAAGCTCTAAGATTCTTCTGCTCCTCGGTGTAAAATCTCCTATCCCCAGCTTTGTAGGAAATCCCTTACCCACTAGCATTTCAAGCTTTTGCAATACATCATGCCTTTTTATACCTTGCTTTTCCAGCAAAACAAATGCTACACCACTATCCTTTGTCATAAGACCGGCTAGCATATGTTCACTCCCTATATAAGTATGCCCGTATCCCATAGCTGCCTTTACAGCAGCATTTAAAGCAATATTAGCCTTTTGTGTAAATCCGTTAAACTCTACCATCTGCCTTATCCTTTCTTTTCACCTGTGATAAATCTTTCTAGTTCACTTTATATATTATGCCATAATTTAGTAATTTTATATGTCGAAAATAAAATACTTAAAAAATATATATTTAATTAGTAATTGTAACACAATTTCTCTTAAAACATAAAATATACTATGAAACGAAAGTTTCAAATCAAAGCCAAACGGCAGAAACAACATTTTATAGGAGGATTTTATTATGTGCTTTGGCCAAAACAACTCTTGTCTATGGACTATTCTGATTCTCATGCTTCTTATGAACAGCTGCAACACTTGTGGATGCGACAACAATAGCTGCAACTGCGGATGTGGCTGCAACTAATAGCAAAAACTAAAAAACAGTCCTAAGAGTGTCCAATCAAATCACAGGCAAAGTAAAAGCGAAGGGGGAAAACCTTCGCTTTTCTCTTTTTTATGAAATATCATATTGCTGATAATCATTTTGCTCAAGTATCTTTAAAATTTCATCAATATCCTGCTCATCTTCAAATTGACTCATATCATATTGACCATAATCAGGTGTGTAACTTGAATAACCACTTGAGATAAATGGATTCAATAAAAAATTATCCCCAAAGATTTTACTAATAATATTTTGCAATTCCTCTTCATTAATAATTTCAGATAATTTATCTAAGTCTTCTGAGGTTTTTACATCTAAAATCACATCGTCATCAGCAGGCATAGTAAACTCCTCGGTATCTCTCAACTGATAATAAACATCAATATTAGCGTAGCTAGATTTAATGGCAATATCCTGTCGTTTTTCATCCGCCTCCAATTTGATTGAAATAGATTTTACAATATCCATTAATTCAACAGGAATACCATTTCCATCAATGCTAAATTTAATACTACCATTCATAAAGCTGTTTTTCTGATTTACAACTTCTAAATCAGTGTAACTTAGCTTAAAGCTAAGTTTCTGGCTGCCTTTAGTTTTTAAATAAATCTCGCCATTATTTTTATTCTTATTGACTTTATTGTCAAACCCTAGAGTAAGTACATCATCGCCCTCATTTATATTAGCAACAAATGAAAAATTGCCTTTTTCCTCTACAAATGCAATTTCAATTTTATTCTCACCACTGTCACTATAAACAGATTTTCCTATCATTACGCCTTTTTTATCGAAATATGTATCAATAGTATATATCCCGTCAAAATCAGCCGAACTAATGCTTTCTGCTTCTGTGTCTAAAACAGAAATGTCGATATCATGTTTATTACAGATAGATTTAAATTCTTCATCACTTTTTAAGTTGTTAAAAACAGCTTTAATATAAGATACAGTTTTCTCTTTATCAAGCTTAACAGTAACTACATTCGCATCTTTTGATATATCACCGATATTCATCGTTACATTTTTCTCAAGCTTTGCATCAAGGTCTTTTCCAGCCTGCTCATAAGCTGACAAAATACTCTTGCACAATGTGGAAAGCTCTTCATTTGTCAAATTGGAAATATCCTCAGCATCAACAGCTGAAATTCCAGCAGCCTCATTAATATCCTTTATACTAGCTTTCACAAAGCCATCTAGCAGCTTTTCAGCAGTAAAATAACAGGTTTCCGATTCTTCATTATAAAAAGCTGTAATGTCAATGACGTCGCCCTTATCAGTACCCAAAACAGACTTCGCCCTAGTTTTACCATCATTGACATCGATTTTATTATCAAGCTTAATAGATTTTAAATCAACGCTAATAGCTTGCAGCATGGTGAGGCTCTGTTCAGTAAGTTCAACATTAATGCCCATATCTGAGGAGGTTAAAGGCTCATCGGCTGATTTTTCGCTGAAAATTTCATCAACAACCTTATCAAGCGTCTTTTTCTCCATAAAAGCAGAATATTCCGCATCACTTAAAGATGTCATTTTCATGAAATTATATATATAAGGATAAAAAACAAACACAGCACCTGCAATAGCCAATAAAATTATCATAATAATCATAATAGGCAAAAGCTTTCCGCTTTTTGGCTTTGAATAATTATTAACAGCTTCAAAAACAGGCACATTCTCAGCAGGCACAGAAAAATTTAATATGTCCTCCATGTTCTTTTCATCAAGTCTTGCAGTTTGCGAATTATTGTCATCAAAGGATTTTTGATATTCCTCATCAGCTTTAAAGGGGTCATACTCCTCATATTCTTTAGTAAAAGCAGATACACTATCTTCTTCTCTTTTTAGGGGATTTTGTTCATCTTTTTTAAACAGGCTTTCAAATTCGTCCATAATAAATCCTCTCACACTCAAAATTATTTAAAATATAATTACCAATCATAAATATAGCTATAAAACCAATCGCTATAAATAAAATTGATATAATTATACAATATTTTAATTATAGCATACTACAAAATGATTTTCAATATATAAAATTTAAAATTATTTAAATTTTACAAGTAAATATTTAATAATTATTACCAAACAATATGACCATAATTATCAACATATTCTAATAAATAAAAAAAACTAACAAGGAAGTTATCCTTGTTAGCAATCATATTACAGCAGAATACAAATTAAGCCGCCGCAGCCTTCATTTATTATTCTTTCTATTGTTTCTTGCAGCTTTTGTCTGGCATCAGCAGGCATTCTATATAATTTATTATGCAACCCTTCATTTACTAGTTCATGTAATGATTTGCCAAAAATATTACTACTCCAAATCTTTGTAGGATTTTCCTCAAATTCTTTAAGCAAATATACTACAAGCTCTTCACTCTGCTTTTCGCTGCCTACTATGGGACTTACCTCAGTCGTAATATTAGCAGCCATCATATGTATAGAGGGAGCGCTAGCCTTTAATCTCACTCCATACTTTCCACCTTGCTTAACTATTTCAGGCTCTTCAAGAGTAAGCTCCTCAAGTGAAGGAAGAACAATCCCATACCCCGTTGCTGATACCTCATCTAACGCTGCACTTACTTTTTCATATTTGCGTTTGATTCTGGTAAGTTCAATCATTGTCGGCATCAAATCACTCTCGTCATTAAGCTCAATACCGGTTGTTTCACCTAAAATCTGATAGAATAAATCTCCTCTTACACTAACCTCTATATTTCCGGCACCCTTTCCCAAATCAATGCTCTCAATACCGCATGAAGTAATATATTCGCTTTCAGACAAAGAGCAAGTAAAGTTTTTCACCTCTTCAATAGTCTTTATACCCTCAGCTGCTGCTTTCATGGAGTCAAATATATCCTTTTTTAACCAATGGTCCTTAGGCATTGCCGTAATCCATTTAGGAATCTTTATATTAATTTCTTTTACTGGAAATTGAAAAAGCACCTGAGTTAAAATTTCTTTAATTTTATTCTCATCTACTTCAAGACAATTTACTACAAGCACAGGTCTGCTGTATTTTTGTGCTAGCTTATTTGCTAAATCTTTTGTGTCCGAATTTTCCGGATGCATTGTATTTAAAATTACAACAAAAGGTTTGTTTATCTCATTCAGTTCTGTAATAACTCTTTCCTCTGCCTCTTCATACTCTTCTCTGGGAATATCAGTGATAGAACCATCAGTAGTAATAACAAGCCCAATTGTAGAATGTTCGTTTATAACCTTTTGTGTGCCTACCTCAGCAGCCATATTAAAGGGTATTTCCTCTTCAAACCAAGGAGTTACTACCATTCTTGGTGCCTCATTTTCAATATATCCTATTGAACTGGGTACAATATATCCTACGCAGTCAATTAGCCTTACTGACATTTTTACACCGTTTTCAAGCTCGATATTTACAGCCTCTTCGGGTACAAATTTAGGCTCTGTCGTCATAATTGTTTTACCTGCCGCAGACTGAGGAAGCTCGTCAATAGCACGTTCCTTGCGATATTCACCACTAATGTTTGGAATAACAAGGTTGTTCATAAATTTGCTTATAAACGTTGACTTTCCTGTCCTTACAGGTCCGACGACACCTATATAAATACTGCCGTCGGTGCGTTTTGCAATATCTGAATAGATGTTTTCACTCATAAAAAATACGCCCTCCTGTTTAGATTATTGGGATAAGCAGCAGCCCTCCACTGGCTTTCTGCTGGTCATCAATTTCATTTTCTGTTTTTATTGCTTCTATCGATGTATTATAGTGCTTTGCAATTGTCCACAAATCCTCACCCGAACTCGCATAATAAAGTCTTAGGGCGTATTCATTATTTTTATCCTTAGGTTTATCCTTAAGTACATTTACATTATCAATTACTTCAACACTTTTTACTTTATATAAAACGCATCTCAGATTAAGCTGTATTCTTAAATCAACTATACTACCCGAAACAACATTAAAGCTTACTGACGTAATTTTTAGCAAATAATCAATATTAGTATCGGTTGAAATTTCATTTGCCTGTGCATTTGCTTCTACGGGAATTTGTTTTTCCACGAAAACAATTGTTCCATCGGATAGCTTTCCTATTAATTGACAATTAAGTTGTGCTGTAACTACTATTTCACCATCATCTCTCACCTTGCATGAAGAATTTATTATCTCTGCCCATGCATCATATGTTGTTTCAAGCTCACCTTCTGTAATTTCCATGGCAGCTTTTTGAGTAATTGGCTGCGTCACCACCTGAGGCAAGCTTTCAAGCTTGATTACACCTTTTGAAAATTCTGTTTCATAATCAACCGAATAAACATCGGAAATAATTTCAGCCTTTTCTTCTTTTTGTGCCGTTACTATACATTCACAAACAATTTCTGCTGTAAAAACTTTTCCCGTATCACTATCATCCCTCTTTACACTTAAATCGGAATTTGTAATGTTTATTTCCACAAGTGTGGAATGTTCATCGCTTATTCCATCAGCATCAATAATCTGGCTTAAAGGTATTGCTGCTTCCATCACCTCAGCACCCATTTCATCATCACTCTTTAATGTATAGAGTGCTTTTATCTGAGCCTCACCCTTTATTACTACCTTACCCGGGATAACCTTATAGTCGGTCACAACAGCCACTGCCTCAAAGTGCAGAATATTTGCTATCCCCTCTGAATTTGTACTTACCTCAATATCTTCTCTTGTGGTAAACTGTTTTTTACAATTTAGCTTTTTCCCACTGTAAGTTAAGCTTTCGGTTTTTGCTTGTATTCCGTCCCCGTCTACCTGTGATAAAATCTCACTTGAACGTGTAGCACAAACCTTAATCTTGCAGCTTATAGCTCCCCTTATGTCCAGTCTTCTTTCACTAATTGCTCTGCAATTGCTATAATCAACCTTCGGCACAATGCTAACCTGAGGATTATTATCCTCAACATTTTTCCCTAAATCAACCGACTTTGAAAAAGTCATCCTTTGGTCTACACAATGTATTTTATTACTGCTTTCACACAGATATAAAACCTTAATGTACACCACTCCATCAAAATTAAGCTTGTCACCTGCAACATTGTAAGACGTAATTCTGGGGCAAAGCGAGCATTTTAAAATCCTGAAAATATCGGGATAATAATCTGGCAGAACATAGTCAAATTCAACTCCCTGCTCAGCTTGACCGTCATAAACAATTTCGTTTACAAAAACCTGTTCTTTATTGAGAATTAGGTCCATAAAATCAATTCCTTTCTGCTGTTTTCAATTGCTTCCGGCGGCTGTGATTTTCAGAATACTAAAGCTATCTGAACATTCATACAACCTTGTACTTGCCTGCTATGAAAATATATTCATAAGATATTTATTTTAGTACAGGTTTTGATATACTATATATAAAAATATTAGAGTCGATTTGTTTTTCAGCATAAAAAGATTTTTATTGACAAGCTTAATACCATATAGTATAATCAATAGTAATGATGTTTTTATGAAAGGGTTTATTTAATGGAGAAAATACTTAGCATTTTTACCAATTTATTTGGTAACTTTACAAACATTACTTGGCAAATGGTGTTGATGTGGGCGATAGGCGCATTACTCATTTACCTTGCTATTAAAAAAGAAATGGAACCTACATTGCTTTTGCCAATAGGCTTTGGTGCCATTTTAGTAAACCTTCCGCTTTCCGGCGCTGTTACACAATATGATGAAACTGGAAATGTTTTAGGTGAAATAGGTGCTATCGACAGACTTTATGATATGGGTATAGGAAATGAATTGTTTCCTCTTTTACTGTTTATCGGAATAGGTGCAATGATTGACTTTGGACCATTGCTGTCCAATCCTAAAATGATGCTTTTCGGTGCTGCCGCACAGTTTGGCATATTTTTCACCTTTGGACTTGCAAGGATAATAGGCTTTGATTTTGCTAATGCTGCATCAGCTGCTATTATCGGTGCTGCTGATGGCCCTACTTCTATTTTTGTAGCTAATGAACTCAATGCTTCTTACAGTGGTGCAATTATTGTCGCTGCATATTCTTATATGGCTTTGGTGCCGATTATTCAACCACCAGTTATCAAGGCACTTACCACCAAAAAAGAACGTGCTATTAAAATGCCATATAATCCGACTAATGTTTCAAAAAGTGTAAGAATTGCATTCCCCATCTTTGTTACTTTAATTGCAGGACTTATTTCCAACCAATCCGTATCTCTTGTAGGATTTTTAATGTTTGGTAATCTTATTAGAGAATGTGGCGTTTTAGAAGGGCTTTCTCAAACAGCTCAAAAAGAGCTTGCAAACTTGATTACTATCGTACTTGGCTTAGCTGTTTCTACAACAATGCAGGCAGACAAGTTTGTCACTGTTGAAACCTTCCTTATACTTGCGCTTGGTTTATTTGCATTTATATTTGATACAGCCGGCGGTGTTTTATTCGGCAAATTCATCAATCTATTTACTAAAAACAAAATCAATCCAATGGTCGGTGCTGCTGGAATTTCTGCTTTCCCCATGTCATCTAGGGTTGTTCACAAAATGGGACTTAAAGAAGATCCTACAAACCATCTGTTAATGCATGCTGCAGCTGCTAATGTATCAGGACAGATAGCTTCAGTTATCGCAGGTGGCTTGATATTAAAACTTGTTTCACCGTTAATAGGCTAAAAGTAAGGAGTTTTTATGAAATTTTTAAGCAGTTTTTTACACATAGCAAATAAATCTACTAATTATGAATTTAAATTTGACCCTGCTACACTTGGGCAGTCATTAGAAATAATGCTACAAGGTATGCTTGGAATATTTATAGCAATAGGCATGATAATGCTAGTTATATATATTTTTGGTCTTTTCACTAAAAACAAAAAGAAGTAGGGGTATTTATGTCTGATATATCACAGGAAATGGTAATAATTTTAGATTTCGGCGGACAATATAACCAGCTTATTGCCAGACGAGTTAGAGAGCATAATGTGTATTGCGAAGTGTTGCCATATAAAACCTCAATAGCTGAAATCAAAGCAAAAAATCCAAAGGCAATTATTTTCACAGGCGGACCAAATAGTGTGTATGAAGAAAATGCGCCTAAAATCGACAAAGAAATATTTGAGCTTAACACACCTATACTAGGTATATGCTATGGTGCACAGCTTATGTGCCATGTCTTAGGTGGAAAAGTGACAAAAGCTAAGGATTCTAGCTTGTCGGAATATGGAAAATCTATTTTAAGAGTCAATGACTCTCAATTATTCGCAAATACTGAAAAAGAATTTTCTGCATGGATGAGCCATAATGACTATATAACTAACCTCCCAAATGGGTTTTCAGTAATTGCAACTACTGAAAAATGCCCTTATGCCGCTATTGAAAACACTAAAAAAAATCTTTATGGTGTACAATTCCATCCTGAAGTAAATCACACAAAATTCGGCTTTGAAATAATCGGAAATTTCCTTAAAAAAATTGCCCTTCTAAAGGGTGACTGGACTATGAAAGAATATGCCCAAACCTCCATTAATAGCATAAAAAATCAAGTGGGAAAAGGGAAAGTATTGCTTGCTCTTTCAGGAGGTGTCGATAGCTCAGTTGCGTGTGCGTTGCTTTCAAAAGCTGTTGGTGAACAGCTTACCTGTATTTTTGTAGACCATGGATTTATGAGAAAAAATGAGGGCGATGAGGTTGAAAAAGCGTTTGCAAATTGGGATATAAATTTTATTCGTGTAAATGCGCAGGAGCGTTTTCTTGCAAAGCTTAAGGGTGTATCCGAGCCTGAAAAAAAGCGTAAAATCATAGGCGAAGAGTTTATCAGAGTTTTCGAAGAGGAAAGCAAAAAAATCGGTACTGTTGATTTCCTTGTTCAAGGAACAATCTACCCTGATATTATCGAAAGCGGAGTAGGTGATGCCTCTGTAATTAAAAGCCATCATAATGTAGGAGGCTTACCTGATTATGTCGATTTTAAAGAGATTATCGAGCCACTTAAGCTGCTATTTAAAGATGAAGTTCGTGAGCTTGGAAAAACTCTAGGCCTACCCGATTATCTTGTAAACAGGCAACCCTTCCCAGGGCCAGGGCTTGCAATAAGGGTTATTGGAGAAATTACAAAGGATAGATTAGATATTTTACGAGAGGCTGATTTTATTTTCCGTGAGGAAGTTGCAAAAGCTGGCCTTGATACTGAAATTAATCAATATTTTGCCGTTCTTACAAATATGCGTTCAGTCGGTGTAATGGGAGATAGCAGGACTTATGACTATACACTTGCACTGCGTGCTGTTACTACAACCGATTTTATGACAGCAGAATTTGCTCATATTCCTTATGAGATTATTGAAAAAATATCCGTCAGAATAGTTAACGAAGTAAAAAACATTAACAGAATTGTCTATGATGTGACAAGCAAACCTCCGGCAACTATTGAGTGGGAATAATTTCACACCCACAAAAAAGCCCATGAATAAAGGCTTTATGCTATTTGAAGCCCTCTGTGGCAACAAAATGGCAACATTATTTGAATTATTGTAAAAGAAAAGAGCTAACTGATTTTTTGAGAAGTCAGTTAGCTCTTTTTTGTTTGTTATTTGATTCTCCACTTTTTGCTGTCAACGTCACGTTGAACTTTTCCCTCGGATTCCAGCTCTCTAAGAAGCGCTACTATCCAATACTGCTGATTGGATGAGGTTGCATTGGGGTACTCGCCCCAATCCAAACCACATTGGCGAAAAATCTCGGCTTGCTTTAACCCATCTGCGTATATTGCACAATCGGGCGAGTTTTTCATATAGTCGAAAACAAGCTCCTTGATTGCACGGCGAAGTTCAGTACCTTTGCTTGCATAGTTCATATGGTTATTCCTCCTGTTCCTTTTTTAATGCGTTAATCAACATATCACTTATTCCCTGCGACGGCACTCTTACATAACCAGAAGTTTCATCATACTTCGGATAGTAATAACGCCACTTGTCATAGTCCTCACGGCTGATGTCGCCTTTGTGGTATTTTTTAGCCTGTTCTGCCCACGCATTTATCATTTCGGAAAGCTCGGCAGCGTCCGTCCCCTTGCGAGAGTCAACACGCATAGAAATGCCGTTCTCGGTCTTTTCAACTGTTAATCCATAGCGATCCTCTAATGTAAACAGTGTGTGCATTAAACCGAGATAGCTGTCAATGTCGGGTACAGACAGAGCCAGCGGTGAAACTCCAAGCACACCGGCAAGGTTTTCGGTTAAATCAGCTTTCGGCGTTCTTGAGCCTGATTCATATTGCGCCATACGGATGTCAGCGGTCTTTTCGGGAAAGCCGACTACCGTTCCCAGATACTTTTGTGTCATTCCCCGCAGATTGCGGAAGAAACGAATTCTTTCACCGATTGCCATAGCAATTACGCTCCTTGTTTATGTAATATGCGATAAGTATATCATATATGTTTAGTGTATGTCAAGGCAACCAAAGCAAAAAGAGTAAATATTTTCTCAAAAGCCACTTGACTTTACGGAATTTGTTTAGTATAATAGTTAAGCAAATAGCGTTAAGTATATTTCTAACAACTGAATAACCGTCATATGTCACGGTAATGGCATATCCGCTCGGGCAAATCGGAATGCGG